>JAEEGF012401708.1_pt1 | contig 56370 bp, 52 predicted proteins | sample 9134171 | NCBI WGS metagenome assembly JAEEGF01 (sample SAMN16246542, study PRJNA631951) | gut metagenome | biome: gut microbiome; feature: rumen; material: AP-attached | host: Bos | place: Iran: Karaj | collected 2018-10 | reverse complement strand
TTTGACCACAAACGCCCTCAAAAACCTTGCCGACACAACATTGCAGAACATTAAGGCATTTGAATCAGGCCGGGAGCTGGTAAACGAAGTTAGTTCGTAAAAAACTGAATTTTTCTGTGTTACAGGGATTAATGCAGAAAGCTCAGATTGGTTTTATTCTATTGACTTTTCCAAAAAGTCTAGTATAGTAGTAATTGAAAGGTGCACCCGCTCCGAAGCGGATCGCCTCACAGTTCAAGCTTTTGCCCGTTCTGCGGCTAGACAGGACGGGCTATTTTTTTTACTCGCTTTCCTTATTCCGTCTGTGGAGAAGGTCGCTGAGTATTTGGTAGATAAGCCTGATAACAGTCAAAACTATCATCAGAAATTCATACTCGCTCATAGCATACCTCCAGTTCAATTATTCCAGCATTAAGCTGGTTGAGTTCTGGAAGCAATCCGCCCCTATCACGGGTGCATGTATACTATACAATAAAACTTATACTATAACAAGTTAATTTGTATAAATGTATAGTAAATTTCCCTGATGAGACTATAAAACTTTTCGCTTTAGTAATAATTTACAGGAATATCTGATACAATTATCCAGCTCTCTTTCTTCCTTAATGTGATTACAGATTCTGTTGGTATATTAAATACATTTAATACAGCAACCTGTTCTTTATTATCTCCATAATACTCAAAAATCGTTTTTGCATTAACTGTAACAAGATCATTAAAATTTTTTATTTCACCGACATATATTGTTCTTCTTGTTAATACACCTTGTTCTTTATATGATTCTAGAAGGGATTTAATCATGCTCAATTGAAATAGACACTGTTCATCCATGATGTTTCTTAAATCATCAAAATTATATTCATTTAAACATTTTTCATACTGTTTGATAGTTTTTTTTATCTTTTCTATCTCATTTCCGAATATACTAAAACTAAAAACAAAGAATATTAAACATAACAGAAAAACTCTTCTCATATGTCAACTCCAACTTTCAATTTTATTTCCATCGCCATCTTCAAATGATCCACATAATATTATTATAAAATCTATAAGAACCCAGACAAAACCCACGAACAAGCAGTTTAATATAATCTGAAGTAATGCCGTTCCTATTTTTCCCACATAAAATCTGTGAATACTCAATCCACCAAAAAAGAAACATAATAAAGCTGCTGCAGCTCTACTTTTACTTGAAACCCGTTTTTGTCTTATCGGTTCAGAAAGAGGCTGTAATAAAATATCAACGTCCTTTTTTATTTCAGGCATTCTTTCGACCAAATCATGATTACAAAAACTACATAAACTTGCAATTTCTGATACTCTCTCATGACACTTTGGGCAATATAATTTATCTAAATCATTACTCTTACAATGAAAAATCCTTCCATTTCTTTTTGTAACAATCCATTCTTCTGCTTTATTTATCTCTTCTTCATTTTTAGAATCATTATTTTCACTTTCTGAGGAAAATAACATCAACATTTTTTTTCTATCACCAATGACGTTAACTCCTATTGATAAATAATCCTCATTTGTCATTGTATGCAATATCTGCTCATCAAATAACTTGTTTTTCTCAAAAATTTCAATGTATTCATCTAAATTATTAGCCTTTAGCGTTTCAAGTATCTTTCCAGATAACATATTATTACCTCCTTGTAACATGACATTTACTGAATGTCATATATATTCTAAGGGTAACATACAATTTTTAAGTTGACAATTACTAAATGTCAATTTGAAAAATGTATAAAAACAAAAACGGAACCTCAAATAACATTTCTGGAAAAAACATCGCGAAAATTCGAAAATCAATTCAACCAAAAATGTCACAGCGCGCCCTTGCAGATAAACTGCAGCTTGCGGGAATTGATTTAGATAAAAATGCAATTCAGCGAATTGAATCAGGCCAGCGATTTGTTACTGACATAGAATTAAATGCTTTTGCAAACATCCTCAATTTACCTGTTCAAGATTTATTAAAATAAAATTTTCCGTGCAGTATCTAAAAGATACAATATAATATATTCACAACAAACCTACTTTTCTTACGGAGGTACCGTCATGATTGATTTAGAAACAGGTGAATTTATCCACGACATGGGTAACGGAAGCGGAATTGACTCTAACGGGCATTTTCATATGCGGTTTGGAAGCGGCATGTCTCTTGATACGGAAACGGGCGAAACTCATATTACTTCCGGCTGGAAAAATGATGACGACTCTTCTTTTTTCGGAAAACTCTCATCTCTGTTTGGCGGCGATGAAGAGGAATAAGAAACTGAACTTATCGAAAATCATCTCACTTTCTGATAAACTTGTTTCAAATGAATTCAAAACTTATTGAAAAACCAGAGCTTTCAACCCTTGTGCCTCACCGCGGAAAAATGTTCATTATTGACCGCATTACTGACTGGGATGCTCAAAACTGGAAAATCACTTCTGAAACAAAAATTACTGACGGCTTTATGTTTTTTGACAAAAACCTTGGTGCCGTTCCTAACTACGCTGTTTTTGAAATGATTGCTCAGACTGCCTCTGCCCTGACCGGGATTTTTGCACGCGAAAACAACCTTCCGCCGAACATGGGAATGATTTTAAGCGTTTCTAACATGAATCTTGAGTTTGACAGCATAAAACCGGGGCAGACTGTAACTGTAAAAACCTTCCGCGACAGTGATGTCGGAAATGTATATTCTTTTGATGCCACCGTTTTTATTGACGGAAAAGAAGCAGGCTCAGGAAAACTGACTGTAATGGAGATGAAAACAGAATAGCTTACGCTGGCGACATAATACCCGCAAAGACGCACTTCCCTGTGCGTCAGGGATGCTGCAGTGGGACAAAACATCCGTGTTTTATCCCACTGGCTCGTCAGCTTACGCTGGCGACATAATACCCGCATAGACGCACTTCCCTGTGCGTCAGGGATACGGAGGGCGCAGAGCGTTGCCGGAGGCAATGAAGCGTAGCGGAACCCGGAGCAGCCCGGCCCGCGGCAGCGGGAGACGCCCTTTCTTTTCTCTTCTAAAACCACATAAAATCTAATATAATCTTAAATTATGGCAAACGAAAATCTCGGAAAAAAAGTTTTAATCACAGGCGCCTCAGGCGGAATCGGACGAGCCATTGCTCTTGCTGCCGCTAAAGAAGGCTACGAAATTACCGCGCACTACAACCACGGACTTGAAAAGGCAGAAGCCTTAAAAAAAGAAATTGAAGAAGCAGGCGGAAAATGCTCTCTCCTACAGTTCAACATATCTGACCGCGCCGACTGCACTGAAAAATTAGAAAAATGGACCGAAGAAAACGGTGCTTTCTGGGGAATCATCTTAAACGCAGGTATCTGCCGCGACAACGCTTTTCCTGCACTGACCAACGAAAACTGGGACGATGTCATCCACACTAATCTCGACGGCTTCTACAACGTTTTAAAACCGCTCGTAATGCCGCTCTGCCGCAAGAAACAGGGACGAATCATAACTATTTCAAGCGTTTCAGGCGTAATGGGAAACCGGGGTCAGACAAACTATTCTGCCTCAAAAGCCGGTCTTATCGGAGCTACAAAAGCACTGGCCGTAGAACTTGCAAGCCGCAAAATCACCGTTAACTGCATTGCCCCGGGCTTTATCGAAACTGAAATGATAAAAGACGCTCCCGTTGAACATATTTTACCGACAATCCCGATGGGCCGCGCCGGCCGCCCGGAAGAAGTTGCCTCTGCCGCAGTCTTTCTTTTAAGCGAAGGCGCTTCATACATTACAAGACAGGTTATAGGAATCAACGGAGGAATAATTTAAAGAGTGAAAAAGTTAAGCTTTTTTACAGCGCTCATTTTTTCCTCGTTAACATTAATCCCCGCTGCCGCTGAAAAAAAGGTCATCAATGCTTTTCAGCTTTCTGTGCCTCTTTCTTTTCACGGCTGTGAACTTTCATCTGATCATTCAAGAAAATATCTGGATACGCCAAACAGTTTTAATTCTGATTTCTTTGGGGTTTCCGGTAACTGGAACTTTATGCTTATTGCAGAGGGTGGAACAACTTTTATCTGTGGTCTTGAAGCAGGCTGTTCTTTCATGAAAACAGATCAGCCTTCTGTTACATATCTTCCTGTTTCTCCCCTCAACAGACTTTCAGGTAAAGCAGGTATAGGTTATGCTCCTTTTGTAACAGAAAAATATGCCTTAATGTTTCACGGCTTTGCATCCCTTGATTTTGCTTTATTTGAGTATGAAACAAAATATGGTACAGGACCTCAACGCAGCGATCTGGATTACACTGTTGTTGACATAAATCTGCATGCAGGAATTGATATTGTTTATCTTTTAAAACTCTCAGACAAAATGTCCCTTTTTGCGGGAGTTGATATTTCTAAAATAGTTCTTGGCGGGGGAAGAATAACAGCACGCAGGGATAATTTTGACGCTGAAGAAAAAATATATGGTTATACGACAGAAGGAACAACTTTTATTCCCCGCTTCGGTATAGCCCTTGGCTTTTAATATTTAAAAAAACTTTATTTTGTTTTAAAATAAAATTATTCAGAGAAAGTATTATGAAAGATAAAATTCACTGGACGACAAAAAGAATACTCGGAACAGTTTTCGGCATTCTCGGAATAGGAACACTCACTTCCTGCTACGGATGCATCGACCCTGAGATGTCATATGACATATACGGTAAAGTTGACGGCAAAATCGACGGCACTACACAGGGGATAAAAGAGCTTTCCGTAGGTCTTTACAGGAACGGAAAAGCTTATAAAAGCACTTTCACAGATAATGACGGCTATTTTGAATTCCGTAATCTGTCAGACGATAATTATAAAGTCAGGATTACTGATGTAGACGGTGAAGAAAACGGAAAATTTAATTCTGAAGACATTGACTGTGGATTTTTAACAGGCGATTGTCCTCTCGGCACCATAACACTTGAAAATGCTGACTAAACTAAACTGCTGTTTTTCAGTAAAATAACACAAATAAGGAAAAAATAATCTATGGAAACAAAAAGAGTTGTAGTAACAGGCGGCTCAATGGTAAGCGCCCTTGGAAATGACTGGCCGACTGCATTAAAAAACTTAAAGGCCTTAAAAAACTTTACGCGCTACATGAGCGACTGGAATGAAAAATACCCGCTTATGAACACCCGCCTGGCCTGCCCCGTTGATTTTGAAATTGACAAAGAAAAATATTCCCGCAAGGCAATCCGCGGAATGGGACGCGTTGCACAGATGGCTCTCACCGCCACAGACGCCGCCCTCGAAGACGCTGGACTTCTAGGATCAGAAGAACTTTCACAGGGACGCGCAGGAATCGCCTACGGTTCATCAATCGGAAGTGTTGACCCGCTTATGGAAATGTACTCAATGCTCGTTACAAACGACACAAGCAAGGTAGGCTCAACAACTTACATCAAGGCAATGCCTCAGACCTGTGCCTGTAACCTTGAAGTTTACTATCACCTGACAGGACGCATCATCACAACAAATACAGCCTGTACTTCAGGAAGCCAGTCAATCGGCTACGCCTACGAAGCAATCAAATACGGAAAACAGGAAATAATGATTGCAGGTGGTGCCGAAGAATTCTGCACGATGGATACTGCAACCTTCGACACGCTTTTTTCAACTTCTACAAAAAACTCAACGCCTGAACTTACTCCAAGCGCATATGACAAAAACCGCGACGGACTGGTTATCGGTGAAGGCGCAGGTACTTTGATTCTTGAAGAACTTGAACACGCAAAGGCAAGAGGTGCAAAAATCTATGCGGAACTGGTGGGTTTCGGTACCACAACAGACGGTACACACATCACGTCCCCTAACCGCCCTACAATCGCACACGCCCTGGAACTTGCCCTGGAAGACGCAGGCCTTTCTCCTGACCAGATCGGATACATCAATACCCACGGAACAGGAACAACAGCAGGAGACTTGACTGAAACAAATGCCACTTACGATGTTTTCAAGCGCGCAGTTCCGGTTTCAACCGTAAAAAATTACATCGGCCACACTTTAGGTGCCTGCGGTGCAATCGAAAGCTGGCTTACAATCAACATGATGAATGAAGGCTGGTTCCTGCCGAACTTAAACCTCAAAGAAATCGACCCTGAATGCGCACCGCTCGACTACATCACAGGCAGCGGCCGTGAAATTCAGACTGATTACGTAATGAACAACAATTTTGCTTTCGGCGGAATCAATACAAGCTTAATCTTCAGGCGCTGGAAAGAATAAATACGGGCGTCCGGGCGGGTCATCCGCAGTTCGCCTTCTTCGGCTCATCCCCTGCCTGCGGCCGGGGACTAAAGCTGCTCCTGCCCCTGACGCATCATTTCACCACACCGATACTTTTAAGCCACGGCAGAAGGTCGTTATCGTTCCAGTGAGTATTTTTCATGATGTAAGAATTTTCCTTCATTCCAAAGCCGTGACCGCCTTTTGGATAAGTTACAAAAAGGTGAGGAATATTTTTTGCCGTAAGGGCGGCGTCAAGGCGAACAGAGTTTTCGTAAATTACAACCGGGTCATCCCGGCAGGCAAGGAGAAATACCGGCGGCATATTATCAGGCACGTTCTTTTCCATGCTGAACTCATCTTTGTAGGCCTGAGTATATTTTTCACCTTTAATATTAAAAATAGAAAAACCTTTTTCTGCCCTTTTTTCATCATAAACATGGCCTAAAAGGCTTTTGCGGCTCCATTTATGTCCTATATCATCATCCATCGTAACAACCGGATATACCGGCATTACAAAGTCAGGGCGCACGGAAGTTTTTGTTTCTATTCCCAGTTTTAATAGTTCATTGTGAGTATCTGCAAATTCTCCCGCCATAGTTACCAGATGACCGCCGGCGCTGTAACCGATTGCACCTACTTTTGCCGGATCAATTCCGTATTCAGCAGCATTATCACGCACATGTACAACTGCCATCTGAATGTCTTCCAGCTGTTCAGGATAATGATGACCGTTGTAAGCTACGCGGTACTGTAAAACAAAAGCATTTATTCCGATTGAATTAAACCAGCGGGCACTTGCAAAGCCTTCATGGGGCATCCCAAGATGATGATAGCTTCCGCCCGGACAGATAATTACTGCAGGACGGATTTTTTTTACTGCCCCATCCCCGCTTTTTTCCACTGCAGCTGAGCCGGCCTTCTTTTTGCCGGGAAATTCATTTTTATCGGCAGGACAGAAATACAGAACGGTGTCACGGACCTGAGTTTCCATTCCGTAAACTCCCCGCCACAGATATACCTTCTTTATATAATCTCTGGAAAAAAGAGGATTAAAAATAAATAAGAGGGATAAAAATAAAAAAATCTTCCGCATAGAACACATGCAGAAGATTTTAGCATAAATTATTAAAAAATAGAATGTGCGCCAGGAACATGGAGCGTGGCAGCTCTGCTGCCAGTGCCTTTTGCCTGGCAATAAGGCACCGAAGGCACTGAGCGCGGAATACTCCGGCCCGGTGCCTGCACCGGGAGGCGCCCGAAAACTAGTCGATTTTTCTCATATCTGTGATTTCTTTTTCGTAATCAACACCAGGAACATCAAAACCGTTAATCATTAAGAAGTCGTGGCGCAGACCTTCAAGGTCACAGGTTTCGTTTACGTTTTCTTCAGTTACCTTCGGCATGATTTTATCAATTTCTGCCTGAACAGAAGGATCAAGTTCCCAGTCATCAACACGGATTCTGTTTTCTGAATCAACAGGAACTTTTTTGTCAGCTGTATAAAGGCGTTCTGCAAAAAGACGTTCCATCTGTTCAATACAGCCTTCGTGTGTTCCCTTTGCCTTCATTATCTTGAAAAGAACACCAAGATACTGTGCAATAATCGGAATAACTGCTGAAGAACGGGTTACAAGACCCTTGTTTACTGAAACATAAGCTGCACCGCTTAAATCCTTAAGGGATTTGTCAATGTTATGTGCACGGGCTTCAAGGTCTTTTTTAGCTTCACCGATTGTTCCGTCGCGGTAAATCGGGTGTGAATATTTTGGTCCGATATAAGAGTATGCAACTGTGCGTACGCCGTCAGCAAGTACATCTGCTTCCTTAAGCTGTTTAATCCAGCGTTCCCAGTCTTCACCGCCCATTACTTTTACTGTATTAGGAATATCTTCACCTTCTGCAGGAGCTGTACTCTGAACAGTGATTTTTCCTGTCATCATATCAAGTGAAGGGCCGGAGAAAGTTTCACCAATCGGCTTGATTACTGAACGATACATTACTTTTGTGTCCGGATCTGTGCGTACAGGAGAAGCAAGAGAGTAAACGATGAGGTCAAACTTGATACCCTGTTTTTTTGCTTCATCAATTACTGTCTGGCGGCATTCATCAGAGAATGCATCCATGTTGAATGTAACAGACTTGAGGCCTGCCTTTTTTGCTTCCGTGTCAAAAGCCAGGTTGTTGTAAAAACCAGGAGTACCGCCCTTAGTTTCTGTAGCCTCTTTTTCAAATGAAACACCGATTGTATCTGCACCGAATTCAAATGCTGCAGAAATGCGGCTTGCAAGACCGTAACCTGTAGAACAGCCGAGAACGAGTACGTTCTTAGGAGCGTATCCGCCTTCAGAAGCTGTTTTTGTTCCACGCTTAGCTTTCTGTGACTTTACATAAGCGATCTGATTTCTTGTATCCTGAGCACAGCCAAGCGGATGTGAGTTGATACAGATGTTTGAACGAATCATTGGTTTTATTACTGCCATTATTTTCTCCATTTAAAAATTGCACAATGCAAATATTTTCTACATATACCATTATGACAAAATTCAACTTTTTGTCAATGTAAGAGCGCCCCCTGCTTCAGAAGAGCTTTTTTCTGATTAACTCATATAGCCTTTACCCTGCCCTGCCTGTCTTTTTATTAGAATTGAATTCTGCTATACTGTTCCCATGAAAATCACTCCAAATTACACAGTTATTTACTCTGACGAAGACATCCTTGTCCTCAACAAGCGCTCCGGCCTTTTAATTGCCGCTGACCGCTATGACGAAGATGCACCGCGCCTCGACCTTGAAGCAGAAAAAGAATTCGGCCGCCTTTACGCCGTTCACAGAATCGACAAAGACACTTCAGGCTGTGTAATTTATGCCAAAACTCCGGAAGCCCACCGTTCTCTTTCAATGCAGTTTGAAAACCGCGAAGTAGAAAAAATCTATCATGCCTTAGTTTACGGACGCCCGCTGTGGGAAACAAAAACAGTTGATTCAAAACTCCTGCCCGACGGAGATTCCCGCCACCGCACCACAGTAAACTCAAAATTCGGAAAACCAAGCGTAACTGATTTCCGCCTGATTGGAGTCTGCGGTCCTTTCAGCTGGATCGAAGCCCGCCCGAAAACAGGACGCACCCATCAGATCCGTGCCCACCTTCAGTCAATCGGTCTTTCAATCGTGTGCGACCCGCTCTACTCAGGAAATCAGAAACCTGTCCGCCTGTCAGACATCAAAAAACGCTGGAACGGCGACACAGAAACCGAGCGTCCGCTTTTGAGCCGTCTTGCCCTCCATGCTTACAGCTTAAAAATCAGGCACCCGAAAACAGGCGAAGAAATGACTTTTAAGGCAGAATATCAGAAGGATATGGAGGCCACAAGGCGCCAGCTTTCAAATATTTTTGAAGTAGACCCGCTTGCATAAACTCTCAAATCCGGCTCTGCATGGCTCCGGGGTCTAACCGCCCCTCCGTTGCTTCGCAATGAGCCTCCGGCTCACCATTTCGATCCGGGCCGGATTTACTGAAAATTCATAATTTTAAGTTTTCCTCTAATGTTTTTTTAAGAAAACTCCCATATAATAAATTCATGAATCTTAAAAAATCAGTTTCGGCTTTAATTGCTACAGCATTATTTTTAAGTGCACTTTCAGCACAGACAATCATCCTGCAAAGTTCAGATGAAGAAAGTCATGAAAAATGGTTTTCAATTGAACCTGTTTTTTCTATCAGGAACGGATATTTAGGTGAATATGTTTTATTAAAAGATCCGATATATTCAGACAATAAATTAAGCTATCTTGAATGGCAGATTAAAAACGAACTTATGGCCGGTATAAAGGCAGAAGGCGGCTATAAAAAAACAGTCTTCAGCTTAAGCGCAAACTTCGGCTTTCCCCAGTCCAGCGGAATCGTAATGGACAGCGACTGGTTTAATAATGACAGTGCATCCGTAGCTTCAACTTCAGGCTATAACTATAAAACTCACTATTCAGAAAGCGACAACAACATTGACTACGACTTTGACATAAACATAAAGGCAGGCTGGAAATTTAAACCTGCAGGTTTTGTTTCAATCATCCCGTCTCTCGGCTTCAGCTACAGCCAGACAAAGTTTACGGCGAAGGAAGGATGGAATAAATATGGCAAAGAAATTGCAGGAACTGGTTCTCCTTATTCACCTTCTTCAGAGGCTGCTGTCAGTTCTTTTGCCGGTTTAGGAACAGTACTTGAATATCATCGTGAACAGTCAATTGTATGGTTAGGAGCTGATTTTCAATTCACCCTTCCCGATAACTTTTTTATAAACGCAGGTCTCTGGGCCGCGCCTTATTCATATACCTTTAACACGGATAATCATCCATACAGTGAAGTCAGAGGTTTTCAGGGAGTTTATTTTGTTGATATCTGTGACGGATGGTTCAGTGCCTGGAAATTCAACTTATCTACCGGCCTTAACTTTACAAAAAAACTGTCCGCTTCACTGAACATTGAATATTTCCTCCTGACACAAATAACCGGCGATTCATACACAAAAAACTATGAAGAAAAAACCTACACCCACCACACAGTCCAGATGGGTGGAGCTGACGCACAGACTTACACCTTAAGTTTAAGTGCAAAATATAAAATTGAAAAATAGGTTAGGCGGACACGCCACTGGCGTGGGTTTGTAAATAATCATATGCTTTTGGTTATTTAACTGGAAAGATGCGATCAGCGTTTACAATTCTTACGAGTTTAACAGAGGAGCAGTCGGATTTTTTTTGTATGTTTAACGGAGTAAAAATCTTGTTCCTGTATTCTGCAACCTGATGAATGGTCAAAATGCTATTATTATGATACTATAATGATAGTTTAATGATAAGGAGAACTGTATGATACAAATTAGACCTGTTTCAGATTTAAGAAACAAATACTCAGAAATTGAGGATGTTGTTATTTCAACTAAATCTCCGGTTTTTCTTACAAAGAATGGATACGGCTCAATGGTTTTAATGTCCCTGCAGATGTACGATGCTATTACAAACAATATTGAGGCTAAATTGGATGAGGCTGACATAATGGCCGAGGAAACATCTGAACGGCTTTCTCATGAAGAAGTTTTTTCTGATTTACGAAAAGGTATCCGAAAATAGATGAAAGAATACAAATTACGATACCTTCCTGTCGCAAAAGAAGATTTATTTGAAATAATAAATTATATTCAGGATGTCTTGCAAAATCCGATTGCCGCAGAAAATACATTGAATAAAATTGAAACTGCCATTCTCGAAAGAGTTCCGATGTGTGAGAGCTTTCCTGTCTGGCAATCTATGAAAAAACGTAAATATCCTTATAGAAGAATTAATGTCGGTAATTATACTGTATGGTATGTTGTAATAGATGATGTTATGGAAGTCAGAAGAATACAACCATCAAATCGTAATGAAGAAAATCTTTTACAATGAATGATTTGAACTTTTTTTGATCTCCTTATATAAATTTAAATTTATTAATTTGCTTTTAAATGTATACTATGCATATGATAAATCTTTTTTCCTTAAACAAAACAGCATCAGCTGGAAATTTATTTTCAGCTTTCCGGACCGTCTCATTACTTTTATTTCTTTCCGGATCTTTCTTTTTTTCTTGCTGTACAACATCTACACAAGCAACTGTTTCCAGAGAAGAAGAGGCAGAATTTACAGAAAAAGTTTCTGAACGTTATTCTTCCATCGACATAAGTGATTTTGCTGACGGTTTTAATCATGCCCGCTACCAGTATCCCAATTCAATTCCACCCTGGGGCCTTTATGATACGGACCAGATTGCAGGTTTTGCTGAAAACATGGTTTATCTGCAGAATCCTGACGGGGGCTGGGCAAAAAACCTGGATTTTCAGCGGAAGTATTCTCTTGCAGAACTTCTGCAGCTGCAGAAAGAAAATAAATCCATTACTCCTGTAACTTACGGTCTGAAAACCGATTCAAAGGGCAGCACAATCGACAATGGAAATATCTTTTCCCAGATAAAGTATCTGGCTCAGGTTTGCAAACAAATCGAAGACCAGCGTTACCTTGACTGTATGAATAAAGCAATTCAATGGATTATCAATGCCCAGCATCCTCTTTCCGGCGGTTTTACTGGTGCTGATGTTTTTGCCATTACCTACAACGATGACGTTATGACAGAAACCTTGAGGACACTGAAAAATATTGCTAACGATGATTCCCTTTATGATGTAGTTCCATCAGAAATGCGGGCTAAAGCCCGAGAGGCTTACAACAAAGGTATAGAATGTGTTTTAAAAACTCAAATTACACTTACATTATCTGACGGCAGAAAGATTTTAACCGCCTGGTGCCAGCAGCATTCTCATGAAACTTTTGTTCCGGTCTGGGCAAGAGAATTTGAACCGCCCTGTGTTTGTACAAATGAATCAGCAAAGCTGGTAGATTTTTTGATGGAAGAAGAAAACCCTTCTGACGACATTAAAACAGCCGTAATTGCTGCCTGCAACTGGTTTGATATGGACCAAGTGCGTATTCATCACAAAAAAATTGTAAAAAATCCTGCAGAAGGCGAAGTTCTGAACGGCCGGTATTATGATTACGACCAGGTTCTTGTTGATGATGAAAATGCATCAGATTTATGGGCCCGCTTTTATGCACTTGATTCTTCCTTTGATGTTGTAACTGGAGCACGAAAACCGATTCAGGGGACCTATCCTGCAGTAAATACACCCATCTGGTGTGACAGAGGCTGCAAATACTGTGAAACTTTTAACGATATGTCAAAAGAAAGACGCAACGGCTACGGATACACAGGAAACAGACCTGCAAAAACCTTAAAAAACTTTGCCGCCTGGAAAAGCCGGAACGCTTTATAAAATATCCTTACAGCCTCATCTCTTAAACAAAATATTCTAATTCCTCCAGTTTTTTTGTGTTATAATTAAATACACAGATATTCTGCTTAAATTTTGTTACTGTAGCGCTTCAGCCGCTCTTTCGGAGGTACATCATGAAAAAAATCATCACAATCAGCCGCGAATACGGATCCGGCGGACGCTTAATCGGAAAACTCCTTGCAAAAAACTTAGGCTATTCTTTTTACGATAAAGAAATAATCGACATGGCTGCCCAGGAAAGCGGCCTCTCTCCAGACTTCATCAAAAAAACTGAACAGAATCTTTCTTCAGGCTTTTTATACAACCTTCTTTTGGGCACAAGTTACTCTGGCACTGCAGGAAGCGCAGCTTCTTCAATCAGCGGCGGACAGATTGTTCCGCTTGCTGACCAGGTTTTTAATGCAGAACGCAAAGTAATTTTAGACCTGGCAAAAAAAGGTGACTGTGTTATCGTCGGACGCTGCGCTGACTACATATTAAATACAAGCGAAGAAATAAACAAAGACGAACTCTTAAATGTTTTTATCTACGCTGATGTTGAAGAAAAATTAAAGAGAATCGAAGAGCTTTACAATGAACCTGAACTCTCCGCTAAAAAAACTATCCAGCAGATAGACAAGCGCCGTGCAAACCACTACAACACTTTTACAGAAAGCACCTGGGGCGACCGCAAAAACTACGATTTAATGATTAATTCTTCAACTGCCGGCATTGAAACTACGGCAAAAATCATTGCAGAAGTCGCAAAAACAAACTGACCGCTTATTTAAGGCAGCGTTATCCTTACACTTTTAATTCTTCTCTGACTCTGGTCTTCAACTTTGTAGATAACGCCGTATCTTTTTATTATTTCCCCTGCTTCAGGAAGTGCATCAAACTGCTCTAAAAGCCATCCTGCTAAAGTATCATAATCGTCACTTACAAGTTCAAGTTTTAAAAGTTCATTTACATCGTCTATTTTCATGTCGCCGGGAACTAAGAACTCTTTTGCTGTAACAGGCACAATCAAAGTTTCAGGGGCGGCTTCCGCCTGCTCTCCGTGAACACTGTGCCCGAAAACTGCCCTCATTATATCGTCCATGGTCACAATACCGATGTTTGAGCCGTTCTCATCTACAGCAACTGCAAAGTTTACGTTCTCTTTTCTGAATTTCTGCAGCAGTTCTGTAGCAGTTATCGTTTCAGGAATAAAAAGAGCAGGCCTCATGCATCGGCGGGCAAGATTATGTGAATCCTTTTTGACACGCCCCGCCAGAAGAACATTTTTATAATAAAGAACGCCCAGAACATTTTCAAAGCTTTCCCTGCAGACAGGAAGACGGCTGTAACCGGTTACAGTGAAAATGTCTGCAATCATGTCATAGTCTGCATCTTCCGGCACATACTGAATATTACTTTTATGACGCATAATGTCATGAACACGAAGGTCAGTAAATTCAAAGATTTTATAGAGCATCTTTTTTTCACTTGATTCAAGAGTGCCTTCATTTTCACCCACGGCAATAAGTGACTTCAATTCATCTTCTGTAATGAGTTCAGTATTTTCTGAAACAAACCTTGTAAGAAGGGCTGTAATTCCGTCGGTTATTTTTGAAAAAAGCCATACAACCGGAAACAAAAGCTTTTCAAGGACAATAAGTATACCTGCAAAACGGCCTGCTGCCTGTACCGGATGAATCGCTGCCAGTGTCTTAGGAATGATTTCACCGAAAATAATCAGTACAAACGAAATTACAATAGTTGCATATGCTGAACCTGCATTTCCTGCCAGTTTTATTGCAATTGTGGCAGCAAGAGCAGAAGTAAGCGAAGTAACAAAATTAATTCCGATTAAAATAAGGCTTAAGAGCCTGTTTGTGTCATTCTTTAAAAACTGAATCTTTTTGGCCGGAGAATTCTTCCTGTTACCGTCTTTTTTAAGCATCTGATGAAGCATAACCCGCGTAATCGAAAGAAAAGCTGTTTCACTGGCTGCAAAAAAGGCAACAACAAAAACTAAAAAAACATCAATGATAACGGGTACAATAATTTCTGTCAGAAGGTTCATTCTTCACCTCCCGCAATTCTGGTACAGTGAACGCTTTCTACACGCCTTACATCCATAGAAACTACCTCAAACCTGTAGCCGCTTACATCAATAAATTCTCCGCTTACAGGAATATGTCCCAGGATTTCCGCAATGTATCCGCCGATTGTTTCGTTATCTTTTGATTCAAGTCTTATATGAAGTTCATCCGAAAGATCTACAAGGCGTGCCCCGCCGTCAAGCATATTGTCATCAGGATTCTTAATATGAACAAATACAGCGTTTCCCGGCTTTGCAAAATCATCTGCAATGGCACCGAAAATTTCACGTTCAATATCTTCCGTAGTTAAAATGCCGTCAGTCCCGGAATATTCATCAATTACAATTCCAAAACTCTGCTTGTTTTTGCGGAGCATCTCCTGAATTGAAGACATTTTTGTTGTACCCGGAATAAAAAGCGGCGGCCTCATCATGTTCTTAACTGAAAACTCATTTCTCGGCCCGCGGTAAAAAAGCAGGTCCTTTACATACAAAACGCCGCAAATATTATCAATATTGTCATCATCAAAAACAGGGAACCGGCTAATTCTTGTGCGCTCTGAAAGCTGGATAATGTCACGGTATGAAGCCCCCGATTCAATTCCGATTATTTCACGGCGCGGCACCATGATGTCAGTTGCAACATAATCGGTAAACTTAAAGACACGGTTCATCATGTTTTTTTCGCCGGCTTCAAGAACACCTTCTTCCCCGCCTACATCAATAAAAGTCTTGATTTCTTCTTCAGTAAAAGTTGCGCCTTTCTTTTTAGTCGAAATACCAAAAAGGCGGAGAATACAGCGGGAAATAAACGTAAACAAAATTACAAAAGGACGAAGAAGATAAAAGAAAAAATAAACATAACCGCTCAGTGCAAAAGAAGCCTTTTCAGGAAAGCGTGTTGTAAGGCTTTTCGGGGTGATTTCTCCGAAAATCAAAAGGGCAACTGTAGCGATAAAAGTAGCAATTCCAAGACCTGCTGGTCCGAAAAGCTTTAAGAAAATTGAAGTTAATACAACTGAAAGGGCAACATTTACAATCTCATTACCGACTAAAAGCATGTTCAAAAGCTCTTCTTTACGCTCAAGAAGCCTGCCTGCACGGATTGCTTTTTTATCACCCTTTTCTTTTAAAAAATGTACACGAAGTTTATTCAGCCCTAAAAATGCGCTCTCCGACGCCGAAAAAAGCGAGGAAAGCACAATACAGGCAGCCGCAATTAAAATGAGAATTAATAAATTATCCGAGGGATAGTCGTCCATAATAATCCTTAAAACGCGGCCGCTGCTTTATTCTGCAGAGCCGTCACGGGCAGGCGCTGTTTCTATGCCTTTAGGCGCTTCAGTTTTTCCTTCTGCCGGAGCCTCACTCTGCGCACCTTCAGAACCTGCAGCCGCACCGTCAAGATAACGTTCTTCCATCATACGCATCATGCTCTGAATTGTTTCTGCATACGGACTTTCAGGATCTGCTTCATAGGCTTTTTCAAAATAATCACGAACCTTGGCATAATCTTCAGTTCCGCTCTGCGCAAAAAGGTAGCCTGCAGTATAGTAACACTGCTGTTTCTGATCCGGCTTCAAGTATTTACTTTCTGCTGCCTTAGCAAACTCTTCACTTGCAGAAAGCGGGTCCTGATCAAGATAATACTGAACGGCGTTCGCATTTGCCATTGCAACAACATGTGCACCTGCCATACCGGTTTTATTCTTTTTATCAAGCTTAATGTATTCAGCACTCAAATCTGTCAGAAGATAGCGGAGCTGCGGTTCAGTCATGTCAAAAAGTTTGTTGATTGCAGTAAGGCGGTCTTCAGCTTTTCCTGTGCGGCACGACTCAAGAGTATTTTCGTACTCAGCAATTGTTTCTGTAAGCCCCGTAAGAACTTCAAATACTTCTTCAGTTTTTTCAGGTTTTTTTTCAAATTCAACCTGAGTAATTACATAACCGTCTTTTGTAAGAAGGAAAAATGCTGGTGTTGCCTCAATATTATACACGCTTGCATCACGCATATTTTCTTCAAGCTTAACCCAGAGTTCAGCTGCTTTTGTCTTTGTCTCTTCATCAGCATCCGGTTCAGCAGCGGCCTGGTCATAAAGTGAATTTGAAAAATCAAGATTTACAAGAACGTAACTTTTAAGCATTTCGTCCATAAAATCAGAAGTATTGAAAATTTTTTCCTTTAATTCAGCACTTGAACCGTCCTGGTCATCACCAGAAAAGAAAAGGAATACTCTTTTGTTTTCTTTTACTGCGGCAGCCTTTCCGTCAATTAAATTATCAATCCAGGCTGTGCTGTCAATGTTTTCTGAAGGCTTGCGTACTTCACGGATATTTTTTTTGCCTGAACAGCCTGCAAATAAAACAAGTGCAAGTGCTGCAGCAAAAGCTGTTTTTACAATTTTTTTCATTTTTACTCCCATTTTTTCAGGGGGCCTTCCGCGCTGCGGAACCGGGCTTTCCGGGGTTATCATTGGCTTACGCCAACGCTTTGCGCCCCTTCAATCCCTGGCCCTATTTTGCAAAATATCTTACACCGGCTGCAAAAATATTCTGACAGCTGTTTGAAGCACTGTCACCGGCAATATTTTTAATAAGCTGGCCGTCAAATCCACCGATTCCCACAGTACGTTCAGAGTGTCCCATCTTACCAAGAACACGTCCGTCCGGACTTGTAAGTCCTTCAATCGCAAATGCTGAACCGTTCGGATTATCAGGTTCTGTTACTGCAGGAAGGCCGTTTTCATCACAGTACTGTGTGAATACCTGTCCGTTCGCAAACATCTGTTTTGCCATATCTTCAGCCATAATAATACGGCCTTCCCCATGACTTACAGGAACATAATGCGGACGTGGATCAAGTACTGAAGCATCCAAAGCCCACGGAGAAGAAGCACTTACCATGCGTGTCCTTACAACGCGGCTTATATGGCGGTGAATATTATTGTAAGTTAAAGTCGGATTTTCTGCGGCAGGTTCAACAATCTTTCCAAACGGAACAAGACCTGTCTTAATAAGTGCCTGGAAACCGTTACAGATACCAAGAACAAGTCCGTCTTTTGTTTCAAGATGAGCTGTAATTGCGTCTGCAATGCGTTTTTCACGGATTACATTTGCTATGAACTTACCTGAACCGTCAGGTTCATCTCCCGAAGAGAAGCCGCCTGCAAAGGCAAGAATCTGAGCCTGAGTAATTTCATCACGGAGCGCATTAAGGGATTCTTCAAGATCTTTTGGTGTCCTGTTACGGAATACAAAGATTTTTGAATCAGCGCCTGCAAGATTAAAGGCACGGGCCATATCGTATTCACAGTTTGTTCCCGGGAATACAGGAATGATTACGCGCGGTTTAGCCTTTGTTTTATCGATTACCGTAAATGTATCTTTTTTAGCACGGGCGTCTGCAAGAGAAGAGTGTTCTTTAAGGGCCCAGTCTTCAAGAGCTTTCTGTGGAGCGGCAGAACTTACAGGAGGGAATACTTTTGAAAGTTTTCCTTCCCATGCGCTGTAAAGCTCATCAAGAGGAATTTCTGTAAGTGGCAGAGGATTAAGTCCTTCCATTGCCACGCTTACAATCGGATCCTTCTGAGTATTACCGATTCTGATTACACTTGTATTTACAAATCCATTGTTTTCAAACTTCGGATCATCTGTTTCAACCAGGATTGAACCGTAAAGCGGAGTAAAGAGGTCTGCAATCGTATTGTTTACATTGCGGTGGAATCCCAGGGCAGTTGCACTTGAAGGAATTGAAGTAAGCTGTACGCCCACTTTGTTACCAAAAGCCATCTTTACAACAGCTTCAGCAATACCGCCGGCACCAACAGGATACATTGCAAGAACTTTTCCTGCCTTGTTTGCCTCGTAAAGTGCGTCACTGTTCTTTTTAAATACTTCCCAGTCAGGTTCAAGTTCAGCTGAATAAGGAACCTGAACTAAATAAAGCAGGCTTCCGCCTTTCTTGAAAGAACCTGACTGAACGTTCTTAGCTTCATCATGTGCAACAGCAAAGGAAACAAGAGTATGAGGAACGTTCATGTGTTCAAAAGTTCCTGACATTGAGTCCTTTCCGCCGATGGAAGCACAGCCCATTTCCCTCTGGGCATCAACTGAGCCTAAAAGGGCTGCTGCAGGATAACCCCAGGTCTTTTTATCAACTGTGCGCCCAAAGAATTCCTGATAGCTCATGCGGCTTGTAGTTGCCTTACCGCCGATACAGGTAATTTTTGCAAGAGAAGAAAGAACTGCAGTCTGAGCGCCATGCCATGGAGACCACTGGGCAACACGCGGGTCATAGCCGTATGACATGAGGGATACAGTTGAAGTTTCCCGCGGAGAAATTACAGGGATTCTTGCTGACATTGCACATTCAGGAGTTCCCTGATACTTACCGCCGAACGGGAAGAGTACAGTAGAGGAACCAATCGAACCGTCAAAGCGTTCCTGAAGACCGCGCTGAGAACAGCAGGCAAGATCAGACATATCTGCAATAAATGCTGCTTTAATCTGTTCTTTTGTCGGAACGTTGGAAGCACTTTCACCTGTTGCATATGCACAGTCTCCGAGCGCATCCTTTACGCTTTCAAGCGGCTCAACAAGAGGAGAAAGATCCTGCGGAGCAGGGCTTTCAATTTCAGCCTTTGCGTAGTGAGGAGCACCGGCAGAATCAAGGAAAGTGCGGTCAATATCTACAATTGTCTTTCCGCGCCATTTCATTGTGAGGCGGTTTTTATCTGTTACTGTCGCAACAACAACAGCATTTAAGTTTTCGTCATTACAGAACTTAATGAATTTTTCTACGTCACCTGCGCGCACAACAACAGCCATGCGTTCCTGGCTTTCAGAAATTGCAAGTTCAGTTCCGTTAAGTCCTTCGTATTTTTTTGGAACTGCATCGAGATTGATGTCCAGACCCGGAGCAAGTTCACCGACAGCAACACTTACACCGCCTGCACCAAAGTCATTTGAACGGCGGATCATGCGGCTTACTTCAGGATTACGGAAAAGACGCTGGATTTTGCGTTCTTCAACGGCATTTCCTTTCTGAACTTCAGCAGCGGCAGTAGTTACGGATTTTTCAGTATGAACTTTAGAAGAACCTGTAGCGCCGCCAATACCGTCACGTCCGGTTCCGCCGCCAAGCAGGATGATAATGTCACCTGCTTCAGGAGTTTCGCGCATTACAGTTGCATAAGGAGAAGCCGCAATAACGGCACCAAGTTCCATGCGTTTTGCGACAAAGCCCGGATGATAAACTTCAGTTACCTGGCCTGTAGTAAGTCCAATCTGGTTTCCGTAAGAAGAGAAACCCTGGGCAGCTTCGCGGCAGAGTTTAATCTGCGGAAGTTTTCCGTGAAGTGTTTTATCCATCGGTACAGTCGGATCAGCAGCACCGGTTACGCGCATTGACTGATAAACCCAGGAACGGCCTGAAAGAGGATCGCGGATAGCACCGCCGATACAGGTTGCAGCACCACCGAAAGGTTCAATTTCTGTCGGGTGGTTATGTGTTTCGTTTTTAAACTGAAGAAGCCACTGTTCTGTTTCTTCTTTTCCTTCAGGAAGCGGATTTCCGTCTTTATCTGTTGTGTAGTGCACATCGATAAAGATTGAACATGCATTGTTTTCTTCACTCACTTCCATGTCATCAAGCATGCCGTGTTTACGGAGATATTTTCCGCCGACAGTAGCCATATCCATCAAAGTAAGCGGCTTGTCCTTACGCTTAGCATAAAGGTCAGTATGCATTGCCTTATAGTTTTCAAGAGATTTTTTGAAAAGCTTTGCGTACGGTCCTTTTTCGATTTTTATATCTTTGAGAACCGTATTAAAAGTAGTATGACGGCAGTGATCAGACCAGTAAGTATCCAGAACGCGGATTTCTGTTTCTGTCGGATCACGCTTTATTGACTTAAAGTATTTCTGCAGGAACTGAATGTCAGCAAGATCCATTGCAAGACCCATTTTTCTGATGTATTCAGAAAGCTGGCCTTTTGAGTATTTAATGAAGCCTTCAACAAGAGGAACATCCCCGGGTACGTCAGCCTTGATTTCAAGAGTTTCCGGAACAGCGCTGTCAGTAAGACGGCTGTCTACAGGGTTAATAAGGTAATGCTGAATTTTAGAAACTTCATCAGCGCTTACAGAACCCGAAAGAAGAACCATTTTTGCACAGCGCACCCGCGGAGGCTCAGTTCCAACCTTTACGGTATTCTTTAACGACTCCCTCAAAAGAGAAAGACACTGCTCGGCAGAGTCAGCGCGCTGATCATACTGGCCTGGTAAATATTCCCAGACAATAACAGTATCAGCAGGGTCTGATTTTACTTCAGTATAAGCTACAACATCACTCTGCGGCTCTGAAAAAATACGGAGGGCTGCAGTCTTAAAAACATCTTCAGAAACGTTTTCAATATCATAGCGGTTAAAATAACGCACTCCCTTAACAGAGGAAATGCCCAGAAATCCATTGATTTCACTTAAAATGCTCTGTGCTTCACTCTGGAAGCCGCTTTTGCGTTCAACATAAATACGAAACATTCTATTATTTTAGTGTTTTTTCTCTTTAATTGGAAGATATGAAATTATACAGGCGTTCCCCGCATAAAGCGGGTCAGGCTTTCCGCGGCTCCGGCGTCCCGGCGCCTCCGGTGCTCCGCACCCGCTCAAGGCGGCCGCTCCAATCCTTAACGCACACCCCTTCCGTCTCTTGCCCCGATTATTCTTCTCCTGTAATATTGCAGTTAATTTGAAAAAACGGATTCATTTTTTTATCATCCTTTGCCTTCTCCTTTTACAGCAGCTTTCTGCTGAAACTGTCACTTCCTTCAGCTATTCAGGCCTAAAAAAAACAAAAGAAAGTTACCTCAACTCTGTCCTCGAAAGGTTTTACGGAAGGGAAATTAACACAGACACCCTGCACGAAATTGAAACAGCCCTCCACGCTGAAGGACTATTTGAAGACATCAGCGTTGAATGCCCCGATGAACAGTCCGGAAGCGTTGAGATCACCCTCAGGGAAAAAATCACCTTTATCCCCCTGCCGTTTTTAACCGTAAGCAGCGGTAAATGGATGGGCGGCGGAATCGTAATGAACATGAATGCCTTCGGTAACAAAACAATGGTTATGGGCGGAGGCTTTTTGTCAGCTCAGTCAAAATCCTTTATCGCAGGCCTTTCAAAACCACCTGCCGCCGTAAAAGACACCGGCTATTCTCTGTTTGCAGGTGCAGCTGATTCCACACAGACTGTCAAAGATATTTATGATGAAGAAATTTCAAAAACTGATTTTTCCTCTCTTTCACTCAGTTCCTCTGTTCAGAAAAAAATTACACACTTTACTACCCTCAACGCTTCACTTTCTCTTGCCTGCAGATTTTTTGACAGCACTGATTCTCTGCAGCTGAAAGCAGGTACAGGATTTTCCCACGGCAAAAACGACTGGAACGGCTGGTATTTAAACAGCAGAATGTTTACGGCAGCCATTGAAGGCGGACGCGATTTTTCTTCGGAAAACTTTTTCTGGAGCACAGCGGCAAAAATAACCGTTCAGCAGCCTTTAACCAACCGTCTGCGCCTCTGTTCAGACATCGCTTTCTCATACGAAAAAAATACCCTTTTAATTCAGCACTCTTCGCAAAGTGCAGCGGCAGTATCAATTCTTCCGTCCGAGTTTTTGACACCTTCAATTGCAGGCGGGAATGCAGGACTTGAATTTGCCCTTAAAAAATTCAACTGGGGACTTTTAAGCGTTTACTCTTCCTGGCAGGCAGTTTTTGCTGAAACTCAGGATGACAGCATGAAATTCTGTCACGGAGCTGCAGGCGGCGTCCGCGTTTATCTTTCAAAAATTGCCTTTCCTGCCTTTGCCTTCGGTATGAGCACAAACTTTACGACAGGGGACAGTTTCTGGTCTGCATCACTTGGCATTTCATACTGAAAAGAATGCTTAATCCTCTGCAAATTACTCTTGAACATCACTTATAAAAAATTATACACTTGCACTATGACAAGCACAGAACTGATTAGTGAATTTGTAGACTCAAAAGCAATAGAAGCCGTTACAAAAATCGTTGATTCAACTGACCCGACAGAAATCAACACGCTTGCTGTAAAAATCGCAGGTATTTTCAATGCAGACGGCGTATTCGGCAATATTCTTGCCGGTACTGATGACTCAAAAATCATATCTTCATTCAAGAAAAACCTTACTCTTTTAATCCAGAAAACCTGGGTAGAAAAAGACGATGAAGCTGTAAAAGAACGTCTCCTCTATAACCTTGAACAGTTCTGCGCATACACTGAAGACGGATGCTATGCAGATGAATATGTACGCTTCGGCCGCCTTTTAAATGATGTTGTTTACCTCATGTTCGGTTCGCTTTCTAAAGAACCTGAATTTGATGAATACACACTCCGCATTGACCCGCAGTTTGGTATTTTCTGGTGGTATATCAAGAATCTTCCGGAAAGTGCAGATTTTTCAAACGAAAAGTGCCGTGCCCTCATCCTGATCGGTATGTACTTCCTTGCAAACTACTAAATAAAACAGTGCACTATGGATATTGACGGTATAACTTCAACGCTCAGAAAAGCCTCTCAAAAGCTTGCACTTCAGTCCGCTTCGCAGAAGAACGAAGCCCTTTTAAGCGTTGCAGCCTCAATCGAAAACAGCCGCCGCTCAATTCTCGATGCAAATGCACTTGATGTAAAAAACGCCCGCGGAAAAGGCATGACAGAAAGCCTTGTTGAGCGTCTTGCCCTGGACGACAAAAAAATTGATTCAATCATTTCATCAATAAAAATCATAATCGGGCAGACTGACCCGATAGGCGAAGAAACCGCCGGCTGGAAAACTCCTGCAGGAATGACAATCCGTCAGGTAAGAGTACCACTCGGAGTTACAGCAATAATCTACGAAAGCCGCCCTAATGTAACGGCAGACGCCTTTGCCTTAGCCTATAAAAGCGGAAACGCAATTTTACTGCGCGGTTCTTCCTCTGCCTTAAACTCAAACAGAGCACTACTCAAAGCAATTCAGGACGGACTTAAGGCCTGCCCGGACGGAGTTCCGTCTGCCATTGAACTTGCCCCGTGCGAAAGCCACGACGAAGTTGAAGAAATATTAAGCGCAGTCGGAAAAATTGATGTTGCACTCCCGCGGGGCGGAGCAAAACTCATAAACATGGTAATTGAAAAGGCCAGAATCCCTGTCATTCAGACAGGAGCCGGAGTCTGCCATCTTTATGTAGACGAAGGTGCAGATTTTAATATGGCCTTAAATATCGCCTGGAACGCAAAAACCCAGCGTCCGGGAGCCTGCAATGCAATTGAATGCATTCTTGTAAATAAAAATATTGCTGAAGATTTTATACCGCGCCTTGCAGAACGTTTTGCAGGAAAAGTCCAGCTCAAATGTGACCAGGACTCCTTTGACATATTAAAAAACAGCGGGACAAAAGCTGAAAATTACGAACAGGCTTCCCCATCTGACTTTGGTTTTGAATTCCTTGACTTTATCTGTGCCTTAAAAGTTACTGACAGCACTGAAAGCGCAGTTGAATACATTAACACACACAACACAAAACACTCTGAATGTATCGTTACAGAAAACCGCGCAAATGCACGGCTTTTCCAGTCTAAAGTAGATGCAGCCTGTGTTTATGTAAATGCAAGTACACGCTTTACTGACGGCGGTGAATTCGGGTTTGGCGCAGAACTTGGAATCAGTACACAAAAACTCCATGCCCGCGGTCCGATGGGAATCAAAGCCCTTACAACCACAAAATATCTGATAGACGGCGACGGCCAGACACGATAAATATGGGCATCTCTAGAAATTCGCTAAATCGACTTTTTAGAGAATGCAAGCGGCCGGCTTAGGGATCGCCGCGGAAACACCGCAGCAAAGCGAGGAGTTGCAGCAAGAGCCCGGCCCGAAGCTCAGGCGCAGGGAAAGCCCCTTAAATCATTTCTTGTCTACAATCCTATTTTTCACTAAACTACAAATATGACTATCAAAGACGCACTCAAATCTTCACGCAAGATTGTTATAAAAATCGGCTCAAATACGCTCGCAAAACCGGACGGAACCCAGAATACTGACTTTATGGCTTCTTTTGCTCGCCAGTGCAAAACCTTAATTGACCAGGGAAAACAGCTTGTAGTTGTTTCCTCAGGTGCTCAGGTTTCCGGCGTTTCAACCCTCAAAGAATGGGCACGCAAAAAGGATATTCATTTCCGCCAGGCGCTGTGTGCAATCGGACAGGTTGAGCTTATGTCGCAGTGGCGCAAGGCTTTTAACGACCAGGGGCTCCACATCGGACAGCTTCTCTTTACCAAAGAAGATTTTGAGGACAATAACCGCTCCCTCAATATCCGCAATACGCTTTTTACCCTCGCAGACGAAGGCGTTGTTCCGATTATCAACGAAAATGACTCTGTTTCAACACTGGAATTTGCAATAGGAGATAACGACAACCTCTCTGCCCTTACTGCAATTCTCTGGAGTGCAGACCTTTTAATTTTATTCAGCGATATCGATGGTATTTTTACGGATAATCCAAAAACAAACAAAAATGCACAGCTCGTCGAAACAGTTGAATCAATTCCTGAACTCAGAAAATCTATCAAAATCGGTGAAGCAAACAGCTTCGGTACCGGCGGAATTGAAACAAAGATTCAGGCCGCAGAAAAAACAACTGTATATGGAATCCCGATGCTTCTGGCAAACGGCGGAAAAGAAAATATACTTGAAAGACTTACTGACGGCAGCGCAAAAGGAACTCTATTCCTTGCATAAAAGGAGACTATAATGAATAAAATCGCTTTCATCGGAATGGGAAACATGGCTCAGGCTCTGGCTTCGGGCTTTATAAAATCAAAAAAAATTAAAGCCACAGATATTTATGCCTATGCACCTAATCAGGAAAAACTTGCCCGCAACGCAAAAAAACTCCATTTCAATCCCTGCGCTTCCCTCAAAGAAGCAGTTGAAGCAGCAGATACAGTTTTTCTTGCCTGCAAGCCTTATCAGATTGACGAAGTATTAAAAACTATCGGATCCGCTCTTTCCGGCAAAACAGTAATCTCAATTGCGCTCGGCTGGAATTTTGCCCGCCTTCAGGGAACTCTTGCTTTAAGTAAAAGCGCACGCATGCAGTTTATAATGCCGAACACTCCTGCAATGGTTGGAGAAGGCGTATTCCTCTTTGAAAAATCAAATTCACTCGACCCGTCAGAACGCGAACAGCTCTGGAATCTCTTTGAAAGTCTTGGCCTTGTTGAAGAACTTCCTGACAATTTGATGGGAATCGGCGGTGCAGTAAGCGGCTGCGGTCCTGCCTTTGCAGATCTTTTCATTGAAGCTTATGCTGACGCCGCTGTAAAATACGGAATCCCGCGTCCGACAGCCTACCGTCTTGTAAGCAAAATGCTTGAAGGAACGGCAAAACTCCAGCTTGAAACAGGCGAACATCCGGGCGTTCTCAAAGACAACGTCTGCTCACCAGGCGGCACAACAATCCGCGGAGTAGCAGCACTTGAAGAATACGGCCTCAGAAACGCCTGCCTTAAGTCAATCGACGCAATTATGAATAAATAAGGGCGTCTCCCATAAAAAAAGCATCGTGAAAAACACGATGCTTTTTTTTATGGGCCGGGCCTTGCGCACTTTTGCGTCTTACGCGCTTACGTGCTCCAGTCCCTGACGCTATTTTTTAATCTGTTTTGCGAAAGTTTTTACGCCTTCAATAACAAGAACTACTGCCAGAACTGCCATTGCAGCGGCAAATGCGAGTTGGAACCAGTCGCCCCAGACTGCTGTCTTGCCTGCAATCATTTTGATTTTTCCGATTACGGTAAAAACAAGACTTGTGAGTGTAGCAGCAAGCATGAATGCAGTCGGAATAAAGAACATTTTATTGTTCTTGCCTACTTCACCAAGCCATGCCGCAACTGCCATCAGGGCAATACCTGCAAGAAGCTGGTTTGCAGCACCAAAAAGTCCCCAGATCTGAGAAAGGGAAAGACCGCCGAGAATACAGCCGACAATTACCATAAATCCTGTTCCTACAAACGGATTTGCAAGAACTTTTCTTACAGGAGATTTTGCATCTTTCCAGGTCGGTTCATCTTCCTTAAGGAAAAGTTCAGAGAACATGAAGCGGCTCAAACGGGTAGCTGAATCGAGGGAAGTCAAGGCAAATACAGAAACTGCAAGAGTTAAAAGGGCAGAAATTGTATTGTAAACAGGAGTTCCCTTTTCACCGAATAAAGTAGCAATACCGGCACCAAAAGCGGCTGACGGAGAACCGAATTCTTTAGATTTCCATGCTTCCCAGACAACGCCTACAGCAATCAGTGAAATAACGCCGAGGGCAGATTCAATAAGCATTGAACCATAACCAATAGCCTTTGCATGTTTTTCATTATCAAGCTGTTTAGAAGAAGTTCCTGAAGCGATGAGCGAATGGAAGCCCGAGCAGGCACCACAGGCAACAGTAATAAAAAGAGTCGGGAAAAGATAGTTTGAGCCTACTTTAAATCCTGAGAAAGCAGGAATTGCGAATGCAGTGTTTCCGCGGAAAGCAGAAGCCACGATTCCAACAAGAGCAATAAGCATCATAGAATAAAGAAGGTATGACGAAAGATAATCGCGGGGCTGAAGCATAATCCAGACAGGAATGAGCGAAGCAATTGCGATATAAAGACCGATAATTACGATCCAGGTATTTCTGTTGAGTGCAAGACCCACATTAAGGCCAAGAACAATAATACCCGCAATAGCAATGATTCCAATGATTGTAGCAGGAAGAGTCTTAACGCCAAACCTGTTTGTAAGAACGCCGTAAGCGATTGCAAGGAAAATAAAAAGAACAGAAATAATTGCAGTTGTCTGATTATTTGTAAGCCCCTGAGCCTTTGTTACAAAGCCGGTTACAATATTTCCTGCTTCATCAGGTTTTGTAAGGAATGTACCTGCAACAACATTTACAAAGGAAGCGATTACAAGAATAAGAACAAGAAGGGCAAAAATAATGAACAGTTTTTTGGAAGTTTTGCCCATTGAAGCCTTAATGATTTCGCCGACAGATTTTCCGCCGTTGCGTGCAGAAGCAAATAAAGAACCGAAATCCTGAAGGCCGCCGAAGAAAATACCGCCGATTACACACCACAGGAAAACAGGAACCCAGCCGAAAACAGCCGCAAGAATCGGGCCGTTAATCGGACCTGCACCGGCAATTGATGAGAAGTGGTGTCCCATCAGAACAGCCGGTTTAGCAGAAACATAGTCTACGCCGTCTGCCATTGATTCAGCAGGCGTCTTTTTTGAAGGGTCAATCCCCCACTGTTTTGCAAGCCATGAGCCATAGAAAACATAGCCGCACAAAAGCAAAACAATTGCAGCACTAATGATTAATAATGCCATCTCATTAACTCCTTTTCTCCCCCGGGCGGCCCTGAAAGAATACAGGATTTACCGCGCTTTTAAGGAGAAATTATAAATAATCAGCCGGCCTGTGAAAGGTTTAAGTCCACAAGCTTCTTTAAGTCAGAACCGCGTCTGTTCGATACAGCTCTCTCCGTAGAAGTCTCGTAAGCTAAAAGCCTGAACGCACTCCAGCCGTAAAAACCGAATTTATATGATTTGTAGAGTTTGATTTTTTTAACCGAATTAAATGCGTCATCAGAAATGGTGTTTGCAGCAATAATTAAAGAAATGTCTGAGTTTCTGTGACCGTAGTAAGGCCTGATTCTTGAAAGACCTCTTTCCCAGGCCGCGCTCACAAAGTCTTCAAGCATTTTCTGTGACAAAGATTCTGTTTTGCAGAAAAAAACATATTCGTTTGAATCAATGTCTGACAGCCGTGCTTCTTTTACTAAAAAATACTGCTCCCCGTGGGATTTAAAAACCGCTTCAGCAGCAAAAGGAGGCTCAATGTTTTCGGTAGAAACATCGTAATAACGAGAGTAAGCACTCAAAAGCTTCTGGACTGCACCATTACTATCCATAGTAACAGATTTAAAACTTTCTTAAGTTTAAGTCAAGAGATATAAAAATTCAAAATTTAAGGGCGTCTCCTGAAAAAAAAACGGCGCCCATAACCTCATGTCTTTTGTCATAACGGACAGTCAGACTCCTGAATGCCGTTAACAAAAGAAACAAAAAGTCACGGGCGCCGTTTTGTTTCAGGCCGGGCCTTTCGCACTTCCGCGTCTTACGCGCTCCATTCCCGCACTAAACTGCGGGAACGCCTGCGGCGGTACTCCAGTCCCTGACGCGATAATTTTAATAACTCAAACCAGTAAGTGTTGCACCTTTATCTGTCGGAGCTGATGATGGAGCACTTCCGTTTGTTACTCCATAAGCAGGTGTATAGCTTGTGCCGTTTCTGCTTGAAACTCCAGAATTGTTTTTGCTTACCCAGTTTCCGCTGTTATTGGTTGTACTGTAGTAATAACCGATTGTGTAGCTGTCACTCTTTGTGCCGGTAAAAGTGTTTCCTTCGATGTACAGTTCACTTCCTGCACGACAATTTATAAAGCTTGCTCCACCTGAGAAAGTTCCTGCATCAAAATAGCTTCCATAGATGTGTGCCTTACCCCAGCGGAAAAGCGGCTGACGTGCATTGATATTTTTCCAGTAATTGTTTGCAAAGGTTACGCGCATATCTGTATCTGAATAACCTTCACTATTTGTATCAGCTCCATCATCTCCAGAACCGCAGAGACATGCTTTATAATGGTCGTGGAAATAACAGTTAGAAACTGTAATCCATGTTGCACCGTTTTTAATATCAAGAAGACCATCGTACCAGTCTTTTGCAAAGTCAGAATCACTTGAATTTGTTACTGTGGTTCCGTTTATATCTTTTGGAGTTGTATTCGAGCGGATTTCGCAGTGATCAACCCAGATATGTCGTGCTCCGTTCAATGACAGTGCGTCATTTCCTTTACCCTGATAGCCGGCAAGCGTGTCATATGCAATTACTTCACCAAGAACAAGGTTCCTGATGATTACATTCTGTCCCTGAACACGCATTTCAATATTTTTTAATCCTGCACCGCTTACAGCACCATAGATTGTTTTGTTTGAACCGACTGAAAGAATAATGCTCAGATTATCACTCGTACAGATTCGCTCTCCGCTTATAAATTTTACGATATAAGGATCGTCACCTGAAAGTTTTTCAGCATTTGAAGTTAAATCAGAAAGCGAGGCAATTTCAATTGTATTTCCGCCTGCACCGCCGGAAATTGTGTATTTTGCAGCTGCATCATCAGCGGTAAGAGTTGCATAGCCGGTCATTTCTGAATCTGCAGTGTATGAATCCGGGATAAAGTGAGCTTCGATTGTGTAATCATCATAAATACTGAAAGTATAATCAGAATCTGCTGAACCGATGAGAGTTCCTTTTGTTGTTCTTCCTGAGTATGAATCGAACTTGTAACCGCTGTTTGGAGTTGGAACGAGTTTAACACTGGTACCTTCTTTAAAGAATTCCTGGTCAGGTTCAAGAGTAACTGTACCAAAGTCTCCGCTTGTTTTTACTGAATAGAATGCAAGGCTGTTAGAACCTGCACCAATACCTGTTCCTGTAATCTGGAGATAGTCGATATTAGGAAGGTTTCCACCGGCTTTCATATAATCACTGTTTCCTGAAATATCGCTGATTGTTACACTTGATGGATATTTAGCTTCCGGCATAGAAGTACCTGCAGGAACTGGGATTACACGAATCTGATTTTCTCCCTGGTCAAGATGTACTGTTATTGCATTAGAATCTTCCCATATTGAATGATAGGTTGCTGCATTACCATCTGAATCGTACGTCGCGATGTTGTCATTACTACCATTTTTACTTGTCCAGTTACAGTAGATAATATCTTCATCTTGTGCACCGTTTACTACGATGTACGCTCCGCGAAGTTCTGTTCTTGTTCCCCAGAAACCATAATGTAAAAGAACTTCAACATTCTGCTCTGTTGCAGAGGCAATGGAATAAACTACATATCCGCTTGAACCAAGACTGTCGATAACTTTTCCGTCATAACCTGCGTAGCCTGTTCCATAGTCTTTTATAGTTCCATTTGTTGTAACGAAACCTTTTTCTGTATCATTTTCGTTGATTATATATTTACTTCCTGAAATTACCTTTACAGTAGCTTTCATAGACAGGCTTTCTTTTGCAACACTTTTTACTGTAATTGTTGCAGAGTCACTTGCACTCGAACTTACAGTTACAAGACCTTCATCAGATACTGAAAAATTTGTTGAGTCTGAAGTTGTGTAAGTTACACGCTTATCAGTAGTATCAGATGGTGTAAAAGTTGTTGCGATTGTACATGCGCCGCCTGCCTGAGCAGAAAGAGTTGCTGCCTTTAAGCTCATTGCCGTCGGTAAAACATTATTTACAGTCAAAGTGTAGCTGCTTGAAATAGATTCATCACTTACAGATTTAACAGTAACAGTTGCAGTACGGTTATCAGTGTAGTCGCTCGCTGCAACACCAGTAACTTTTCCATTTTCATCGATTGAGGCAACTGTTTCATCGGAAATAGACCAGTTTACTTCTCTTGATGAAGTATCTGACGGTGTAAACGAAACTGCATAGACTGCACTTCTTCCTACATAAATTGACTGGCTTTGTGAATCAAATGAAATTCCTATAAGAGGAACTTCTTTTACAGAAAAATCATGAAAAACAGAAATAGCAGGATTTTCTTCTGAAGTAACTGTCAGACGGAAAGTTCCAGCTGCTTTTCCTGTGACAGAATGGTCGCTGGAATCAACTGAAACACATGTAACTGCATCTGTAGAAACTGTTCCATCTTCAGCCGGAACCTGTGTAATTGTAATATTAAAGTTCTTATTTGATGCATTAGCCGGAATAAAATCAGGAGTTACAATATATGTATTATTTATGGAAATTCTTTCTTCACCGTCAACAGTTACACCTGAAATAAAAGTATCAAGTTTTATTTCTGTTAGAGAAGTGCTTCCTCCACCACTACCATCACTATCCCCCGAACATCCGGCAAATCCGGCAATCAGCATTGCGGCAGCTAAAAATGCGGCTGCGTTTTTTATCAGCTTCATTATATCCTCCATGCTGGCACCTTAAAAACTAAAACCCTTAAAGATGCCGGTCTGTTATCTCTCTCATGAATTATAATAAAGTGATATTTTTATTCTTTAAATATAAAAAATTGCAGAAAAATAGCAAAAAAACGCTATAAAAAACAGCTCCCGGTCGAATCTCCGATTTGCAAAACCGCGCGTTAACGCGCTGCACGATGTTTGTTAAGAAAGTTTTACAAAATGAGGGGGGGTGTTGCGGGGGGAAGCCCCCGCAGGAAGGGTAGCGGAAAAGACCGCAGCCCTGCGAGGACTTTGGAGCGCAGGGAGGGGCTCCTCCCTGCCTTTTATTATTTACGACCTTCTGTATTCTTCGAATTTTGCGAGTACTTCTTCGTCTTTCTTTGTGAATAACGAAACTGCAACTGCGAGTACAAGACAGATTACAAAGCCCGGAACGATTTCGTAAAGATTGAAGATTCCGCCTGAAAGCTGGTGCCATACAACTACTGTAACACCACCGCCGACAAGACCTGCGATTGCGCCTTTTGCTGTAAGTCCCTTCCAGTAAAGTGAAAGGAGAACAAGCGGTCCGAATGCAGCTCCGAATCCTGCCCATGCATACGAAACGAGGCCGAAAATTGATGAAGACGGATTAAGCGAAAGTAAAAGTGCAATCAGGGCAATAAAGAATACTGTAAAGCGGCTGATGTTGAGAACTGTCTTTTCATCAGCGTTTTTATTGATGATTCCCTTGTAGATATCCTGTCCTACAGCCGAAGAAGCAGCCAGAAGCTGGGAATCTGCAGTAGACATTGAAGCGGCAAGAATTGCACAGAGGAAGATTCCTGCAATAAAGGCAGGATACATTTTCTGCATTGTTATTGAGAATACAGTTTCAGCATCTCCAAAGGCAGTAATTCCTTCAACTACGGTTCCGGCTTCAGCTCCAAGGAGAGTTCCGTGATTGAAAAGGTATGCAGTACCAAGGGTACCGATAATAAATGTTCCGATGTAAGAAATGAGCATCCATGAAATACCGATGCGGCGGGCTTTTGTAATGTTTTCAGGCTTATCGATTCCCATAAAGCGTACAATGATATGAGGCATACCGAAATATCCGAGACCCCAGGCAAGGGCTGAAACAATGTTCATTGCGCTGAATGACTGGTTTCCAGCAAAGGTAGAGCGGATTTTTTCACCAAAGGTACCGGCAAGGGCCTGGGCATCAAAAGACTGAACTGCATGAACAGCCTGGGCAGGACCGCCTAAAGCAAACACAATGATTGCACCTGAAGCTACAAAGGCAGTAAAAATAAGTGCACCCTGAATAAAGTCTGTTGAACATACAGCAGTGTAACCGCCGGTAATTGTGTAACAAAGGATTACAACAAGACCGATTGCAAGACCGGCATGATATGGAAGTCCGAATACAGAATTAAAAAGTTTTGCACAGGCAACAAAACCCGAAGCAGTATAAATTGTAAAGAAGAATACAATAAAAATAACCGAAAGAATTGAAATCAGGTTTGATCTGTCCTTAAGGCGGTTTTTAAAGAATTCAGGAATTGTAATTGAATCACCGAAAGTAACCGAACACTTGCGTAAAGGCTTTGCAACAAAAAGCCAGCTTAAATAAGTACCGGCACAAAGCCCCAGGGCAGTCCAGAAAGTTTCCCTGACTCCGCCCAGATAGCAGAGCCCCGGAAGTCCCATCAAAAGCCATGCTGATGAATCAGAAGCTTCTGCAGAAAGGGCTGTAACCCATGGACCAACTTTGCGGCCCCCCAGAAAAAAGTCCGAAGAACTGTTGTTTTTGTTTGCATTCTTAAGGCCAATGTAAATCATTATGCCAAGATAAAGTACAAACGCAGCAATTTTTGCAATCATTACAAAATCCATTTTAAAAACCTCACTTTTTAAAAATTCTCTTTTTTTAAGTTAAATTATTAATGATGATTTTTCAATTGTGAAAAGCCTGATTAAGCCTGACAAATCAAAAAAAATTACTTCTGGCCGGCCCGGCACGCGCCCTTCTTTTAACAAACCCTGATTTTCATTAAAATAACCTCATGGATTTTTTAACTTTTGATGACGTTACTTTTACATATCCGCCGATTGAAGGCGATGTAGACTCCAATGGAAAACAGATTGTCCCGAAGCCTATCTTTGAACATTTTTCAGGCTCACTCCCGGGCGGAAGCCTTGTCTGCCTTGTCGGACAGAACGGCTGCGGTAAATCAACTTTTTTAATGCTCGCTTCCGGACGTCTTTCGCCGGACTCAGGCACAGTCAGCCTGCTCGGACAGAATCCCGCTGCCCTTGGACAGGAACAGAAAAATCTTTTAGCCAGCGTAATCTATCAGAATGTTGAATTTGAAACAGAAGAAAAAGTGAGCGCCCTTTTAGCGCAGGTTTATTCATCAGGAAACTTAAAGCACAGTGCAAAGGCTGTCCGCAGCGGCACTGGAAGCACAAGCAAGGTGGCAGGTAAAAATGACCTCCTCGACGAAGTTATCGAAGTCTTTGAACTTGAAAAACTTTTAGACCGTCCGCTCACTCATTTAAGCAAAGGCGAAATGCAGCACGTTATTCTTGCCTTCTCACTTTTATATGGAAGTCCTGCAGTTTTTATGGACGAACCGCTTTTTGCAATGGAAGAACGCCAGAAAGAAAGTGCCCTTGCCTACTTAAAGGAATTTGTAAAGACAACTGGAACTACTGTTTATATTTCAATGCACGAACTCGACCTTACAAAAAAATACGCAGATAACGTTCTTCTTTTTTACCCGGGAAGAGAAATGGCCTTCGGCACACCTGAAGAAATACTCACTGCAGAAGACCTTGAAAAAGCCTATCAGATTCCTGCAGAAATGCTTAAAAACAAGGAAAGCATGACAAGGGAACAGCTTAAGGCCATAGCCTCGCAATACGGAAATTACAAAAAAGAAGACGACTAGAAAGGGACTTCCTCAGGATTACGGACTGATAAAAAAAGATTAATTCAATTGTTTTAACTCAACACTGTCCGACAGTTCCGGATTCAGGTCTTCATATTTTTCAACAATAAAGGTGCCGTCCTTTAATTCCTGGAAAGCAGGGCCCTCAGTTTTTTTTACTCTGCCTTCAAGATGAATCAAATGCCCCTGCAGTTTTGTAATGTCCTTAAGGGAAAAAGAAGCCCCTTCTGCCGCTTCCAGTGAATAAAGTTTTCCGTCAACGGTTTCAAAACCCGCATATTCCACAGGCGCATTGCCGTACCAGCGGATAAAACCGGTTGCTTCATGGAGATCCTTTGAACGGCTCATGGAAAAAACTGCCGTAGAAAAAAGCAAAATGAATGCAATAATAGATAGTATTTTTTTCATTTTTTTTATTCCTTCATAATCTTTACATGCACTTCCCTGCAGAAAAACTAAACACGCTGTCTTATCTGCTACTGAATGATGACGTAAATACGCAGACCTTCCGCGCCGCTTGAACTGAAGTTAATTGTTTTTGAATCGGCTGCCTCTGTTTTTTCTACACCGATTATGGCAATGCCCCAGTCCGGCCGTAAAACCTTAGGTACATAATAACCGCTGCCGGCAGAACCACCCATAATAAGGGGACCATAAAAATCATAATATTCGTATACACTTTCCTGCATATTATATGCTGCATCTGTTCCTGCCCAGGAAAAAGGTGCTGATCCGTCAGGACTTACCTTACTCCAGAGGTTAAAAGCCTTCATAGGGTAATAATAGGAAGAATAACTCAAATTTTCTGAAGCATCCTTATTATGGGTATAAGTAGAATTCTTCGATGAAGATATTCCCGTTACTGCAAGCAAAAACTCTTCAAAAAGATCGTCAAAAGTTTTGTTAGTGCCGTTTACTGAATTAACTGCCCTGTACAAGGCTTCATTATCAACATACCTGCTGGTAGAAATTGCATTTATAAGTTTTGCCCCGCCATACTGGCGGCAAAGCCATGAACCGAAGGCATAAGCCGTTGAATAGGATAAAGTTGAATTACTTTCAAGATATTCCCTTATTCCTGAACTCATGTAATAAATGTTAAAGGTCTGAATTCTATTTAAAGGTGAATGCTCATCACTTAAACCAAGATAAGACTGCATCATGTCTTCACAGAGCATGGAAAGCATTTCGTTGAAATTAGTATCAGAAACTTCATATTGCCTTGAATTGTTTTCTATTGCAGTTTTGAGATTTCTGATGTTTTTCTGATTAAAATTAATCATGTGCTGAAACTCATGGGCAAGGGTTGAAATAACAGTTTCAATCGACTTATTTGCATAAACCGAATCTACATAAAAATATTTTCCATGGTTTGACTGCCCTACAAGGTCTGAACGATTCTGCGCAGAGTAATAATAATCCTTTGAATAAAAATATCCTAAAACACCGCATTCAGTCGAAGAATTATAATCATTTCCGATGTCATAAATTACAATATTGATTTTTTTACCCGTATCACTGTATGAATCCATATCCAGAAATACATTATTTGAAGAAGAAGAGGCATCATAATTTATAAGTTCATCACTTTCTGTACCAAAAACATTTGTAATGTAAGGATACATTGCATCAAATTTATCCCTGAATTCTTCTGCAACAGCCGTGTTTACTTTAGCACCAGAGGCTGAAGATGAATAATAATCATTTACAATCCAGACATAACAGTATGTTCCGCTTGCACATAAAGTTGCACTTTTCTGGACAAAGTTTTTTATATTAACATCCGTATCAACATAAATATTCTTTTTATCACCAACTGTTCCGCTTATAGACATAACAGTTTCCGGAAGAGTATCAATTGAAAGAACACTGCGGGAAGAAGCGGCGTCATTATCAAAAAAGGAAATATCTTCTCCGTGAAAATGTTTAAACTGACTTTTTTCAGGAACAGGAAGTTCTGCCTCATGAGTTCCACTGCCGTACACAGACTTTGCAGTATAAATTCCTGCAGGGACCCTCAGGTCATTTCTGTTAATTGCATATTCAGTAGGGTTTGCAAGAACACAATACAGATGCTTTCCGGCAGGAACATTGTTTATTGTAAGTCTTTTTACAGTATCATCAATCATTTTTACAGGACGGGAAGAATCATATACCCATTCTTCTTCCTTCGTCGCCGTAACTACATTATAGGATGAAGAAGAACTTCCGCTTTCTTCCAGGAGAATCTGTAAAATATCCATGCAGGATGTTAATGAAAAAAGTGCGGTAAAAACCAGGGCACCGGCTGCAAATCTTTTTATTGTTCTTTTCATAGGTGAATTATACTTTATATTCACTTTAATTTCATATATATTTTCCTTACTGGTAAGTTTTTATGAATATTTGTCTTTTTACAAGCGATGAAATCTCCATTCCTCTTAAAAAAAACGATGAACGCGCACAGCATATCGTAAAAGTTCTCCACAAAAATAAAGGCGATTCTTTTGATGCGGGAATTATCGGAGGCCCGGCAGGAACTGCGGTCATTACTGAAATTGACGGCGAAGGACAGATTTTTTTTGATTTTACGCTCCAGTCCCGGGGCAAGCCCCTTTATCCTTTAACTATGATTATCGGTTTTCCCCGCCCCATCCAGCTGCGCCGGCTTTTACGGGATATGGCGGGCTTAGGCGTAAGAAAAATAATTCTTGCAGGAACTGAACTCACCGAAAAATCTTACCTTGAATCAAACGTCGTTTCTGACGGTTCTGCTTACAAAATGCTTTTAGACGGGACTGCCCAGGCTGCGGGAACTCATGTGCCTGAACTTGTTGTTGCAAAAAATCTGAAAGAGGCAATATCACTCGCACAAAACGAAGCTGACAAAGCTGTTTCTTCCATCTCAGACGCTGCAGGATTTAATTCTGGAGCCTTAAATTCTTCTTCAAAAATCGCCCTTGATAACCGCCGGCCGACTTCTTCACTGCATGATTTTCTAATGCACGAAGGCTCACATTCCTTTATTGCCGCCATCGGAAGTGAACGGGGCTGGACTGACAGGGAACGTGATCTTCTTGAAAAATCAGGCTTTACACTCTGTTCAATGGGAAATCGCATACTCAGAACCGAAACTGCCTCTACTGTTGCCGCCAGCCTGATTTTAGATTCTATGGGCGTTTTAAACTAAAAAATAATGACCAAGCGCCTTTTTTTGATTATACTTTTTGTATGGATAATGAAACAATAAAACAGAACCTTCTGCAGATTCAGTCAACGGAACTGGATTTTACAGTAATCATGACGGGCAAAGAATCAACCCGCGTAAACGGACTTTACAATCCTGAAACAAGAGAAATACTTTTACACAACAAAAATTTTAAGAATGACAGTGAACTGCTTTACACCGCGATTCACGAATACACACATCACCTCATAAACGAAGAAAAACTTGCTGAAAGCGGCGGAAAACTCATTGCCCAGGGAAGGGCACACAATGCGGCTTTCTGGTCAAAATTCCACGGACTTTTAGTTAAAGCAGAAGAACTTGGAATCTATAAACTCAGTATCGAAGAATCTCCTGAACTCAAAGAGATTACTGAAAAAATCCGCCGTGACTATATTGAAGTAAACGGTAAACTCATGCAGGAATTCGGACGGCTTTTAAGTCAGGCGCATGCATTATGCGAAAAGGCAAACATCCGCTACGAAGACTATCTCGACCGCGTTCTCTGCCTTCCGCGCAATACGGCAAAAGAAATTACAAAAGTCGGTCATGTAGAAGTAGACCCTGCAATCGGTTTTGACAACATGAAGAAAGTTGCGCAGCTTAAAAAAAGCGAAGACCGCGAATCAGCCACTCAGCAGATTCTTCAGGGAAAACCTGCCGACACTGTTGCCGAACTGATGAAGCAGCACAAAAAAGACGACCCGCGCGAAAAACTTGAAAAAGAAAAGAACCGCCTTGAAAAAACAATTACGGCACTCCAGCAGCGCCTTCAGTATGTTGAGGAAACCCTTGAAAGCATGTAAACCTGACTGTCTGCAGCACAGCTTCCTGACCTCTGCTTTTTGTGCAGTTCTGTTATTCTCATTCGCTGCCCCGCTCTGCCCGGCAGAAAACTCTTCCGCAGGAAGTACAAATGGCAGTTCAAAAAACAGTTCTTCCATCACAATGCCGGTTTCTCCTTCAATGCCGACTGTAAGCGCACCAGCCCTCGGAAACGGTTTTTATGTTCCCGGAAGCGCAGGCTTTTACTCAGGACAAAAAAATATTCCTGCAACAAAACCAAAAACACAGAGTACCGATTCCTCAGCGACCGCACAGGAAAGCACTTCAGCAGCAGCTTCCCGGAACTCTTCTGACACACAAAATTCCGTAAAATACAATATCGCCTCAGAACTCAATTCTTCACTTACAGCGGGAGACATTTCAACACTCGACAGCCTTGGAATGATCGGTTCTTTTTCAAATATTTTAGGAAACTCTTCCCTCTCAAAACTTGCGGGAACTGCCGCAGGAACAGGGCTTTCTTCTTCAAATACTGAAAACGCCCTCCTGCAGAAAATTCTTACTGAACTTGATGAATTAAAAAAGAACGTAAACTCAAAAAGCGCTTCAACAGCCGCCGGTAATCCGTCTGAGCAGAGCAGAAATGTTTCAGCAGGTCCTCAGATTCTCCGCTTCATGCTCAACGGAAAAGACATGTCTTCTTTCTGCAAAACCGTTTATTTTTCAAAACCTGAAAGCGACGGTTCATTTCTTATGACCGGGGATTTATCTTACAATGTAAATAACCGCCTCCGCACGGAAACTTTCTATCTGCTTTTCCATGCAAAAGGAACTAAAAATTCGTGCACCTGTTACACGGTTACGCCTTCACTTTCACAGAGTACACAAGACACTTCTACTTATCTTTACAGCTTCTGCCATAGTGACAATCTTTCTGCCTCAAAAACAGGAAACCTTGTGACCCTCAAATCAAATACTCAGAACCTTGCTGCAGACCTTTTAATTTCACTTGAATAACTTTATTCTGCACGGGCAGAACACTTTTTTACGGAGGAAAAATGAATTATCTTCACGAAGGACTGATTGAACTTGGGTTTGATAAAGGTGAATTCTCAGGAATAAAAACGCTTCCTCTTTCAGAACTTGAAACAAAACTTGACCTCTACATAAAAACTCTCCAGGAATACAACGCAAAATTTGACCTGATTAACACGGATGAATATGACCAGATTGCTGTCAGACACATTTTAGACAGTTTAAGCGGTGCAGAAAAAATTGCCCTCATCTGCTCAGAAATGGCACAGAAAATCAGCAATGAAGAAGAACTCTCCTTTGAAGCAGCCTTAAAATCCTTAAAACTTGCAGATATAGGTTCAGGCGCAGGACTTCCCGGCATTCCGCTCGCCGCCGCTTTTTATGAACTTGATTTTACTCTTGTCGAAAGAATGACAAAACGCTGCGCTTTTTTATCACACTGCGCAGAAATCCTTGAGCTCAAAAATGTTACCGTTACAGAAAACCAGGCAGAACGCCTTGAACAGAAACTTTTTAATCTCTGTGTCTTCCGCGCATTCCGCCCGCTTGAAAAAAAGATGACAAAGGTTCTCCGCCGCATCCTCAAGGACGGAGGAAAACTTGCCGCTTACAAAGCAAGGGCCGTAAAAATAAAGGAAGAAATGCTCTCACTTGAAAGCGCTTCCCCAGTCTACAAAGTTGAAAGCCTGAAAGTTCCTTTTTTGACAGAAAACTCTGAGGAAGAAGAAAGAGAAAGAAACCTTGTAATTATTGAAAAATAATCCCGCATGCCGTCCGGAAAAGACGAAGGTAAGCAGGATTCTGATGCGCCCCGCCGTGGAGGGGCATAGTCGACCGCAGCGAAGCGAGGACGATGAGCGTCAGCGAACCCCGGAAGGGCGGATAAGGCGCCCGCCGTAAAGTCTTATGCCATATTTACTTAAAAAGCCGTATAAAATTTGAATTTTCGACATTTTCGGCCGATAATATATATTATGGATTCACTTTCAATAGTTGTTGTTATCACCGTTGTAATCGGTTTCGCCGCAATTTTAATCGGCATTGGTACAAAAAAACCGGGCGGAAAGAAAAAGACAAAAAACCGTTCTCAGATTATCCGTGACGCTACACGCAAGCTCGGGCAGGACCCGCACAACCCTGAAGGACTTACCGCACTGGGTGAAATCTATTTTAACGAACACACCTGGGACAAGGCGTACCAGATTTATGATACAATGCTCAACATCGCTCCTGCACACTCTGAAATTGATCCATATCTTGCAGCTCTCAGACAGGGAATCTGCGCATTAAAACTTGGAAAAATCCAGGACGCCTTCCGTGGGCTTCCTGCCGCATACCAGATTAATCCGAAAACTTTCGATGTAAACTACAATCTTGGTCTTGCCTTCAGTGAAAATAAAGAATACGAAAAGGCAATTCCGTGTTTTAAAAAGGCGCTTGTTGCAAATCCTGAAGCCACGAATGTAAATGCCCCGATTGCAAAGGCCCTCTACAATGCACACCACTTTAAAGAAAGTCTTGCTTTCCTGCGCCGTGCCCTGGATGAAAACCCTGACAACAAGGAAGCACTTTACTGTATGGCAGACGCAATGCAGGAATGCGGCTACGGCGACAAGGCAATGAAAATTTTCATGCACCTCCGCCCGGATCCAAACTACGGAGCACGCTCATGTCTTTCGGCCGGTCTTATCCACACAAAAATGAATCAGTTCGACAAGGCAATGCAGGACTTTGAAATCGGACTTCGCCACCAGAATACACCGCAGGAAACAATGCTTGAAATCCGCTACCGTTATGCACAGGCATGCTTTGCAACCAAAAATATAGCACTTGGAATCAACCAGCTCCGTGAAATCCAGGCAGTAATTCCGCAGTACAAAGATGTACCTAACCTCTTAGGCCGCTACTCAGAATTAAACCAGAACAAGAACCTGCAGATTTTCTTAATGAGCAGTACTTCAGACTTTGTAGCCCTCTGCCGCAAAGTTGTAATGGCTTACTATCCGAGGGCCATTGTTAAAATACAGGACATCAGCGTTGAACCTGACCATGTTGAAATTCTTCTTAATGTAGATACAAGCAAATGGGAAGACACAGAAGTTTTCAGATTTTACAGGACACAGGGTTCAATCGGAGAACTTTTCGTACGCGATTTCCAGGCAAAAGTAAGTGAAAGCAAAGCCGACCGCGGAATCTGTTTTACCGCAGGAGCATACACTGAAGAAGCAGTTAAATACTCAGAAGGCCGCCCGATTGACTTAGTCTCAAAAGAAGGCCTCATCCGCCTCTTAAAGAAGGTGGACACGAATTAACAAATCCATCCATGGATTTGTTAATTAGCAGCAATTTTTTTCAAAAATTCCTGCCTTACTGTTCAGCGCATCCTTGCGCTGCTTTTTTTTAAGGCAGATATTTTATTAACCAGGATAATCCATCCATGGATTTGTTAATTAGCAGCAATTTTCTTCGAAAATTCCTGCCCTACTGTTCAGCGCATCCTTGCGCTGCTTTTTTTTAAGGCAGATATTTTATTTCTTTAATTCTTTTACGAAGTCCGCGATTCTGTCCAGGGCGATTTTCATTTTTTCAATTCCCGTTGCATAACAGCAGCGGATGTGTCCTTCACCGCCGAGACCAAATACGCTACCCGGAACAACCGCAACATTATATTTCTGGAAGAGCTGTGTCGCAAATTCTTCCGATGAGAGGCCTGTAGAAGTGATGTCAGGGAACATGTAAAAAGCGCCTTTAGGTTCAGGAACAGGAAGCCCCATATCACAGAAAGCCTTATACATTAAATTGCGTCTCTGCTGATAGCTTATGCGCATCTTTTCAACATCTTTCCAGCCGTGACGGAGACCCTCAACTGCCGCATACTGGGAAAAAATCGGAGCACAGATAGTATTGTAACCGTGAAGCTTAACAATCTGCTGCAAAAGTTCTGCAGGGGCTGCAATATAACCGATACGCCAGCCTGTCATTGCAAAAGACTTTGAAAAACCGTTTAAGATAATTGCATAATCCTTCATTCCCGGGAAAGAACCGATAGAAGTATGAACTGCATCTTCATAGCGGAGTTCACAGTAGATTTCATCAGAAATACACCAGAGTTCATTTTCAACAACAAGACGGGCAATTTTTTCAAGTTCTTCTGCCGGAATCATAGTTCCTGTAGGATTATTCGGAGAACAGATCATTATTGCCTTTGTCTTAGGAGAAAGCACTTTTTTAATCTGCTCAGCAGTCGGATAATAACCGTTAACGCTTGAATCAACAGGAATTACTTTAGCCTGACAGAGTTCAGCAAGCGGAACATAGTTTACATAGCACGGCTGAACGACAATCAGTTCATCCCCCGGATTAAGAATTGCACGGAGAACGGCATCAACACCTTCAGAGGCGCCGACAGTCACAAGAACCTCGTTCTTCGGGTTGTAGTACATTCCGTACTTTTCCATGTATTTCGAAACTTCTTCGCGGAGTTCAATCAGACCCCAGTTTGAAGTGTAGGAAGTATGACCCTTTTCAAGATGATAGAACGCCTCTTCGCGCATTACCCACGGAGTAGGAAAGTCAGGTTCCCCGACAGAAAGCGAAATTACATCATCATGCCCGATAAGCATCTCAAAAAACTTACGGATGCCCGACGGCGGTATATTCATCATAGAAGTTGAAAATTTATCTGACCGATTGTTCATTTTTTTAATCCTTTATTAAAACCACAGATTACACGGATTTCACAGATTTTATTATTTTCATTTCTGCAAATCTGTTTATTTTTATAATACGAATCTTTTAAAAACCAGGTGTTTTTCACCAAAATTTATTAAAAGTGCCTTTTTTAATTTTGATGCTTTCAGGTAATTTAATACCTGCGCTTCTTCAATCTCTAAAGTCTTCTTAATTGCCTTCAGTTCAACGATTATATTACCATAGCACACAAAATCCGCCTGATAATAAGTTTTTAACTCTGAACCACAATAAAATACAGGGATTTTCTTTTCCCGAACATATGGAATATCGCGTTTTTGGAATTCTATTTCTAACGCTTCTTGATAAACTGCTTCTAAAAATCCACAGCCTAATTCAGAATGGACCTGCATTGCAGCACCAATAATTTCATATGTCTGGTTATCTTGTATATTTTCCAATAATCACTCCATTAAAACCTTTAATCCGTGATATCTGTGTAATCTGTGGTTCCTTCCCCCTACGCCATGACCCCTTCGCGGCGGTCACTTTCGTCTTCCACATAGAGAACATCGTTTTCCTTGTATTTTTTTAACAGAAAATGTGTTTTAGTTGAGCGGACACCGTTGAGAGTCGAAAGTTTGCTTGAAACAAAGCCTGCTACTTCCTTTAAGTTATCGCCTTCAATTACAACCTTAAGGTCATATCCGCCGCTCATTAAATACAGCGACTTAACCTGCGGGAAGCGGTAAATGCGTTCTGCAAGTGCGTCAAAACCGTGTTCACGTTCCGGCTGGCACTGAATTTCAATTTCTGCAACAACCTTGTCTTTATTCGCTTCATCTTTTTCAGGATTGATTACGGCCGCGTATTTTAAGATGATTCCTTCATTTTCAAGGCCCGCGATGATTTTTTTAACCTCATCAACAGACTTTTTTGTCATGGCTGAAATGTCTTCAACCGAAAGCCGCGCATTTTCACGCAAAAGCTCAAGAATCTCTTCTTTTCCGTCCATAATGTACTCCTGATTTTTTATAGGAGGGGAAAGCCTTCCCCTTCGGCCGCACGCCGGAAGCAAAGCTTCCTCTGTTGCGTCCTGCCCCTTCTGCGGAGCTCAATCGCCGCTCCGCAACGCCTGGCTTTATTTTACTTTATTACGTGATATTTGTCAGTAGAAGCCAAAAACCGACTGATGGCATTTAACGTAAACAGAGACGCTGTAATAACTGCGGTTATCTTGCTGTAAGATAGTAATCGGTCATTAAAAGGCCTTTCAGTCAAAAAAAAGCCTGACTCTACATCATTACTTTGCGTAATTCATACTCAAGAATATCAGTTGCACCGAGCTGATGAAGTTTTGGAAGAAGAGTCGGAACTTCACTTTTCTGAACGGCAATTTTAACTGCATAACCGTCATCTCCAAAAAGCGGGCTGACAGTCGGACTTTTCATACTCGGAATGCCTTTGATAAGAGCGTCAAATTTATCTTTGGAAACATTCATTTCAAGCATGACACGGCTGCGTGCCGCAAGAACTGCTTCAAAAAGCATCTTAAGTTCCATTATTTTCTGTTTTTTTGCAGGATCCTTAAGCGCTTCTTTAGAGGCATACATTCTTGTTGAAGAAGTCATAATCGTATCTGAGATTTTAAGCTTGTTTGCCTTGAGGCTTGAACCGGTTGAAGTATTGTCGATCAAAATCTGAGCAAGCGCCTGGTCAGAATCCTGTACGAAACCTTCACTTGTTCCCCAGGTGCGGAAAATTTTTCCGTTTACCTTTTTTTCTTCTGCCCATTTGCGGCTTAAATTCTGATATTCAGTAGCGATTGTAACAGGAGTTTTAAGGAGTTTTTCAAAATCTACTGTTTCAGGTACAGCAACAACTATGCGTACAGGATCAAAACCTAAATCCATAATCTCTTCGACTTCATCCTGGACACCGTTTTCATAAACCCAGTCTTTACCGCTGAAAGCAACATCAGCTTTTTCATCAGCAAGAAGTGCGCTTGCAATCTGAGGCTTTACCACCTGAAAAGCAAGATCGTCCTGATTTGTAATCGGATAATATGTTCTGTCAGGCAGATAAAGAGAAATGCCTACATCTTTTAAAAGTTCAACAACAGATTCATAAATACGGCCTTTGGCCAGAAGAATGCGTAATTTTTCCATAATTTCCTCAAAAAAAATACACGGACCTTTTAAAATTGCCCGAAAGTTTCTATTATAATATAGAAAAATCCCGTTATTTTCTAGTATGGTTTTTTATTTTTGCGCCTGATCCGCCCTTGCGCAACTTGCTGACGCGCGGTCATCCGCTTGCGCTCCCGACTGGCTCCGCCATTGCTCCACGGCGGGGCGTAGGTCAGATGCACATATAATAAAGACTTGAAGCATAAAATATGATAAAATTAAATTATAAAAAAGAAGCCTTGTGCTCCCAATGGAGAATAAAAAATGCGCACAGCAACAATCGAACGTAATACAAAAGAGACACAGATTTCCCTCACATTAAACCTTGACGGAAGCGGAAAATGCTCAGTTAAAAACCCGGTCGGCTTTTTTAACCACATGCTCAATTCATTCTGCAAACACGGAATGTTCGATTTAAGCGGCTCAATTTCAGGTGATCTTGATGTAGACCAGCACCATTTAATAGAAGATACAGGCATTGCCCTGGGGCAGGCTTTTGCAAAAGCACTCGGGGACTGCGCAGGAATAAACCGCTCAGGTTACTTTATCTACCCGATGGACGAGAGCCTTTTGCGCTGCGGAGTTGATTTTACAGCAATAGAAAGCGCTTCCACAGAAGAAAGAAAAGATGCAACAAGTCAGGCCGCAGTAGACTTTGGCGGAAGACCTTTCTGTGTATGTAACTCACAGCTGACCGGAATCCCGCTGGTATGCGAAGAAAACGGAAAACAGTATTTATTCCAGACAGACTGCTTTGAAGATTTCTGGCAGGGCTTTGCAGCAAACGCAAAATGCAACATACACTTAGATACAATCCGCGGAAGAAGTGACCACCACAAAATCGAAGGCCTGTTCAAAGCCGCCGCCCGCGCCATCCGCAATGCAGTAGAAATAGACCCAAGAAGAAACGGCGAAATTCCAAGCACCAAGGGAAAGATATAAAAATTCCAGATAACAACTTAAATCTTGACGAGTGAATAACTATACAATATGTATTTCTTGTAAGGGCATAAAAAAGCCTACCCGCAAAGTTGGTAGCTTCGAGTAGGCTTTTCACAAAAGCTTAAAGAGGCAAGCCACAGTTCTGTGGATTCCCTTTTCTTGTTTTAAATATAGCACATCCCGTCATATTGTCAATATACAAAAAATCTCCTGCACACCGCCTGTTACACGGGGAAATATTAGCTTGGCATTCTTCTGTTGTATATGTATGTGTTCCAATAAAGTAGTAAAAATAAAGCCTGCCCAGACGTAGCAAACTGAAGCGTGTTTTTTATTAAAAGGACGAAACTAACTGCCCGAAGTAAATTGACAGATCCCAAAGGATAAAAACTTCCTATAACTGTTTCTGAAGCTCCAGAATTTTTTCCAGTGGAAGTCCAGTAATCTGCATTACCTGTTCAACAGAAAGACCAAGTTTTAATGCATTTTCTGCTGCTTCAATTTTGCCTGTCTGAATACCTTTTTCAATTCCTTCGTCACGGGCGTACGCCTGCATTCTTTCCCATGTCATATACTGTTCCCTCCATCGGGTATTATGTTTTGCGTCATTCACATAATTCCCCAGATCTGAAGTAAAACCTTCTGAACTTTTATTGGACAATAAAAATTCAAAAAAATCCTGCATTTCTCTTTTCCCTGACATTTTAACACAGTTCTGAGCTATAAAAAAGTGTTTATAGGCGCGGTCAGACAATCTTATTTTTTTATCTTCAAGACAGATATTTTCAAATGTGTAAACAGGAAGTTCTTTATCAAAAATATCTTCCAGACAGATAAAGATCACATGAGAATCTTTTAAGTCATTATATTTCTGCCCGGGTTTTAAATTATCAATATCCATCACCCCCTGATAATAACGGGAACGCTCAGGCAGATCTTTTGTGTTGATTGTCTGCATCTCCACATCGAAAATCCTGTCTGTATCCTTAACATAAACATCCATCCTGATGCTATGAGAATTAATATCAACTGCAACGGTTTCTTCACCGTGCATTTCCATCTTTTCGATTTTGATATCCAGCAAAAGTTCAAGCAGATGCCTGCATGCGTCCGGATGATGACGCATTACTTTGTAAAAAATAAAATTATTCGCCAGCGTAAGGTTTTCCCAGCACTCTTCAAATTTATCTTTGTTTTCTGTCATTTAAACCTCCGCTATAATAATTGACACCAGATATTAAAAACTGACAAAAAATGATCAAAATAAATTGAAAATTCGTTTTTTTTATAGGCGTAAGATATTTCCCAGGACATAAAAAAAGGACTTCTTTTATTGAAGCCCTTTTTTTGCCAGTCAAATAAAACTTAAACTACTGTAACAAATAACCTGCAACAATTTTCTTCCATGAGAAGTTCGATTTTACATTTTCCCATGTCAGTTCTTTATTAGTAGCGCCTGCTGCCGTCAAACATTCTGGAGCACCAGTAAGTTTTTTAAATCCTTCTGCATCTTTTGCTTTAGACTTTGCAGCAGTATAAACAAGGCCCCACTTTGTTCTGTTCATTGTTCCCAGTTTACTTATAGCACTCTGAGTCTGTGCGTCAGATACTTCTGAAGATGCTGCTGTATCATCAGTATCAAAAGAAAAAGTTTCTCCATTAGCCCATGTCTTTATTGTATATTGTCCTTTTGCTAGACCGGCAACCTCATTACTTGAATATGGTGTTACAACAACTGTCAGACCTGACGGTGCAGTATAATTTGTTGTGCCACTAAAAGTTTTTGTTGTATCATTCCAATAATAATATACATAAAGTGCTGATGAGCTGTCTTCCGAAGTATAATTCATTGTTGTCTGACACCAGACACCGCTTGGTGCAAGAAACTCTTCAATTTCTTCATCACATCCCATAAACATAAATCCGCACATCAAAACCATAAGTGCAGAAAGTATCAGTGTAAATTTTTTCATAATTTTCAATCTCCTTTTTTCTTTAAAAGAAAAACTATATTCAAATTATACATCCGGCACTGCGTAATTTCCACAGAAAATATTACAGAAATGAAGAAGAATCAGGCAAATATACAGTTTTACTGTCTTTTTCCTAAAAAATCATCCTTACAAGTGCTCCGCCTGCCCTGTCATTCTGCGCCTCGATTTTACCGCCGAGAATGTCGGTAAGTGCCCTTGCAATCGAAAGCCCCAGGCCTGAGCCGCTTTTGTTTCTGGTATGGGATTTGTCGCCCTTGTAAAAACGCTCGAACACAAAAGGCAGGGTTGCTTCCTCAAAGCCTTTTCCGTCGTCCTGAACTTCTATCTGCGTCCTGCCGGAGTTTTTTGTACAGCGGAGGGTAACGGTACTTTCTTCTCCCGCAAACTTCACGCTGTTTGAAACCAGTGCCGTCAGAATCTGATGCAGAATTTTTTCATCACTCTCAATTTCTGCAAAACCGTCATCTTCGATTCTTATCTTTAAGTTTTTGTGAATCAGCAGAAACTCATCGCGGATCCGCGCAAAGAGGTTTGACACAAAAAAGGTCTTTTTATGTACTTCAATCTGCGAGTTTTCGATTTTTGAAAGCTCCAGCAGAGTCCCTATTATGCCTGTCATAGCGGCTGTTTCCTCAAGGATTACATCAACTGACTTTTCCACCTCTTCAGGCTGCATCCTTCCCCGGCGTTTTATGAGGTTTGCGTGTCCGTCTATTACTGCGAGCGGGGTCTTGAGTTCGTGGCTGACATTCGCGCTGAAGGATTTTTCTTTTTCAAATGCAGATTCCAGTTTCTTAAATGCGCTGATTGTCTTTCTTGATATTACGAACGATATAAAAAATGAAACTAAGAATACAGGAATTACGCAGAAAATAAGTATTTTTGGAAAAGTCCGCATCATTTTTGAAAGCGAATCATTTTCTATGTCCATCGCACACTCAATTACTATTGTTCTTCCCCTGAAAAGCATCTGAGTGCTGTAAAGGGCAATCTTTAATTCACCGTCAGAGTAAATTTCCCTGTCCGTATATTCAGTGAGTTTTTCAGTCCTTATGTCGAGCAGAGGAAGGAGCGCGTCATTTGTGGCAAGGATTTTTTTTGTCTCCTTTTCAAAAACCGCATAGACGATAAAATACGGAAGCTCTGCAAAATCGATTTGTTCCGGGGAGCCAGTCTGAAGAACCTGAGCGATAGTTTCGCAGGAGCCTTTAAGGTTTTGTGTCCTGACTGACTTTACATAAATGAATAAGGCCGCAAAAACTGCCGCACTTAAAAAAAACGTGACTGAAGCGACAAGGGCCATGTATTTAAATGAAAGCCTGACAGCTATCCGCGAACTTTTTTTCATATTGACCTCATCACAAAGCCGACCCCGCGCACGGATTTTATGCTTTCCTGCCCGAACAGCCTGCGCAGATGTCCTACATACACGTCAACGCTGTTTTCTTCAATGTAAATGTCCTCACCCCAGACACGATTGATTATTTCGTTGCGCGAAAGGATTTTGTCTTTGTTCTCAAGGAAGAACTTAAGAAGCAGGAACTCATTTTTAGAAAGCTCGATGCTTACGCCGTCAAAAGTGACCTTCATCTCGTCGGCAACCATGCGGATTCCACCGTTTTCATATACGACTGATTTCTGACTCTCCGCTTTTTTTGTCCGCCTCAGGACTGCATTTATCCTTGCAATCAGGGCCTCCATTTTAAAAGGCTTTGTAACGTAATCATCCGCGCCAAAATTAAGCCCGTTAACCATGTCAAAAGTTTCATCCCTGGCAGAAACAAAAATCACGGGGATTTCACAGGTACGGCGGATTTTCCTTATAACTTCATAGCCGTCCATCTTAGGAAGCATCACATCCAGAAGGATCAGATCCGGTTTTCCGGAAACCGCTTTTTCAACCGCTTCCTCACCGTCAAAGGCCCGCGCTACTTCAAAACCCTCAAAGCCAAGCTCATCTGCAATAAGGTCAGAGAGGTTTTTGTCGTCTTCGACAATCAGAATTTTTGCCATTTTCCTTCCTCCCGTGAATACTGCCAGAATGTGTGTTCATCAAAGCCTTCCAGCCGGACCGGATTTAAAGGCGTTCCGTCCAGGTTCTTTATTCCCGCAAAACGCAGTGCAAAGTTCTTTTCCTGTTTTTTTATGATAAAGGAAAACCCGTGCCCGTTCTTTAAGAAATAAAACCTGGTCTCAGGCAACAGAGGCCTTTCATTCAGAAAAATATTGCCGTGCACAGCAGTCTTAACATCAATTATATCATTGAAATACAGAGACACGGTCAGATACCCTTCCTTTTCAGCCGGCTGGACCTTAACCCCGATCAGCGAAAATCTTGCCTTTGCCTCAGTCGAGATGCGCCGGCCTCCATAATTTAAAACGCTTCTGTCCGCCGCCTCCGACCTTGCCGTGTCCTGGCTTATGGCAGGTAAAAATGAGAAAAAAAACATGCAGCAGATGAAAATCTGTTTTTTCACAATAAAAGTATACTTCTGTTTCTGCAGTAAATCTTGAAAAAAAATTCATAATTGATTCATTTACCTTTCATTATTCCCGGAAGAGGCAGCCTTATACTTTTTATAAATCTTACGGGCGCACGCCGTTCGCTACGCTCACTTACCTATCCGCACTTTCGCTGCCGCTCCATACCGCTTTGCGGTACGCCTCTGGCGGTGCTTCTATCCCTTGCGCTTTTCCAGGAGGTAATTTTATGAAAAAACTTCTATTATTTTTTACAGCACTTACCATGCTGAGCTTTTTTACAGGAACAAACGACGCCTTTGCAGAAACCCGATACAGCACTAATCCTGACGAATGTGTGGACGGTGTCTGCTTTGTTCCCCAGTACGCCGACGACGGCCGGGAAAACTACGCGATTGTTTCTCCCGTGGGCTATCACGATGTTCCCATGATTACTCAGGCAAAAAGGCTGGACAGCCTCAAAGGAAAGACAATCGCTCTGGTTGGCGGTTCTTTCATGGCACCTACAACCCACGCCGAACTGAAAAAATGCATCGAAAAGGAATTTCCCACAACAAAAATCTACATGTTTGATGACATCGGGCAGGCTGGCCCTTATTCTGTCTTTGGTCAGACAGAAAAAACTCGCGTCTTTCAGGAAAAACTCAAGGAGCTCAAGGTTGATGCCGTAATCGTTGGAAACTGCGGCTGCGGACTTTGCACCACAAAAGAAACGGGAGACTCCATCGCAGCCGAATATATCGGGATTCCGTCTGTGACCGTTGCCGCTCCCACCTTTGTGGCCCAGGTTCATTCAACAGGCGTAAACCGGGGTGTTCCTGTTCTTCGAACAGCAGAGTATCCTGGAGCCTTTGCCTCTCACTCAACGGCTGAACTTAAGAAAAACGCCCGTGAAGTTCTCTGGCCCCAGATTAAGGAAGTCCTCACCACACAGATTACAGACAAGGAAATTGCCGCATACGCCCCGGCTGGAAAACGCCCTGCCGACGAAATAATCTACTACGGCACATACGATGAAATCCAGGAATACATGCAGATTAACGGCTGGAGCGACGGCCTTCCGGTAGTTCCGCCCACAGATGAAAAGATTCAGGAATACCTGAAATTCACAGGCTTTAAGGGAAGTGACGTCCTGGGCACTTTTGCCCTGGCCTACCGTGAATGTACCGTATACACCGTGGCTGCAAACGCAGTAATGGCAGGAGTCCCGCCTGAATTCATGCCGGTCTGCATTGCCTTCGTACAGGGCATGAACGACGGCGAATGGAGAAAACCTCTTGCAAGCACCCACGGCTGGAGTCCCTTTGCCTTCCTTAACGGACCTCTTGCCCGCCAGCTTGGAATCGACAACCAGCAGGGCATGATCAGTGAAAAGGCGAACAAGGCTCTTGGCCGCTTCATCGACCTTGCCATGCTCAACATAGGCGGCTACTATGTGAAGGAAAACCGCATGGGCTCTTTCGGCTACCTCACACCTTTTACATTCAGCGAGGATGACCAAGCCTGCGTAAAAATCGGCTGGAAACCTTACCATGTTCAGCAGGGATTTGATTTAAACGCAAACACAATCACGCTGGGCTCTGCCCTTGCCTGGGGAAACAACATCACCCCGGCTACAGGCGATGCCGAAAAAATCATGAACCTTATGGCCTTCGACATAACAGAAAAACAGCAGAATGGCCTTGGAAACACAAAACCCCAGGTTCCACGCACGATTTTTATCACCGAGTATGTGGCAAAAGACCTTGCAAAAGAATATAAGTCAAAATCTGCCCTGGAAGACGCACTAATAGAAACAGCCCGCCGTCCCCTGGCCCTGCGCACCTACGCCCACTACTGGGCAAACACCGGAAGCCAGCAGTACAAAAGGCGCACTTTTGACGAACACTACCAAATGCTCAAAAAAGACGAGGCTGAGCAGGCAAAACTCACGACCACGCCTGAATGGTACAAGCCGATTATCGCTGAAGACGAAATTATGACCATCGCAACCATGAACAAGGGCGACACGGCCTTTCTGGTAACAGGAGACGCCAACCGCAACAAGGTTCAGGTTATGCCGGGCGGAGGATTCGTCACCACGGAAATCAAGCTCCCTGAAAACTGGAATGAACTGGTCGCTCCTTTAGGCTACCAGCCAATAGAAAACTTTTACCTTAAAGCAGACTTTGCAGATGACGGAGCAGGCTCAAAGAAAGGGACAAAAAGCAAAAAACAGCCCACAGCAGCAAAACAGCCGAAAGCACCGGCACGGCCTGCAAAACCCCTGCGTTAGCGCTGGGAGCCCCGAAGTACCGCAAAGCGGTATGAGCGGTTAGCGAAGGGCGGACACAGCGACCCCGCCTCTGGCGGGGGAACGCCCATGTAACAAAATCACATAACTTTAGTTTTTAATATGATATACTTAAATGAAATCAACGGAGGTCAAAATGAAAAAACTTCTTGCAATCATGGCCATACTCTCGCTGGCAACCTTTACCTTTGCCCAGAAAGCCGGCGACAAAATTACCTTCAGCTCAAAGGATCTGAACGGAACTGCCGTAACGGACTCAATTTTTGCCCAAAATAAAATCACCATGGTGAACATCTGGGGCACCTTCTGCCCTCCCTGCATCCGCGAAATGCCCGACCTGGCAAAACTCAACGAAGCAAACAAAGCAAAAAGCGTTCAGGTTGTAGGCATCCCGCTTGACCTTACCGACCGCACGGGAAAAATCCTCGACGCCCAGAAAAAAGACGCCGACGCCATAATCGCCGCCACCGGAGCAAATTACACTCACATTGTTCCGACTCCCGACATGCAGATGAGCTTTCTGCGAAACATCCAGGCCGTCCCCGCCACAATTTTCGTAGATAAAAATGGAAAGCAGATCGGCCAGATCTACCTCGGCGCCAGAAGCCTGAAAGATTGGCAGAAGATTATTGATGGACTGCTGGAAAAGCAGAAGTAATTTTTCACACGGAAATATTTGTACGGGAAGTCGTGCTAACGCTACGCGGCTAACGCCGCTATGGGGATGATTTATTTGTGAGAGGGAGAAAAATATGATAAAAGATGAAGTTTTAACAGCACAAATTCTAAATGCCTGCAAAGATGTGTACAGTGAATTAGGCCGCGGCTTTTTGGAACCTGTGTATCAGGAAGCCTTAGAGAAAGAATTTCAGCTAAGAAATATTCCGTACGAAAGAGAAAAAAAACTTAGAATATCATATAAAGGTATGCCTCTTGAAAAAGAATATATTGCTGATTTCCTGTGTTATGGAAAAATCATAGTTGAATTAAAAGCTGTTTCTTCACTTGCAAAAGAGCATAAGGCACAAACAATAAATTACTTAAAAGCTGCAAATTTAGAAATAGGCTTGCTTGTAAATTTCGGAGCAGAGCAACTCAAATGGGAACGAATATCAATATTCAATCTTACAAGAGAGGGCGTTAGCCCGAACAGCGTTAGCGAATCTTCCGTGTGACAAAAAAAGGAGAGCTTATGTCTTCACTCACAAAACACCGTATCATTTCTGTCCTTCTCTTGTGCCTGGGAGTCGCCCTCATCCTTGCGGGAATCTTCCGCGGCGAGGCAGAAACAGTCTTCAACAAGGCTACCCGCATATGCATGGAATGCATAGGGATAGGATAAAAAGCGCTTTTTTATAGAGGGGCAACAGTCATGTCAAAAAATACAGAAATAAAGAAACACTCCAGAATCCGCCTGATAATCCAGGCATCCTTTGCAGCCCTTTCAAACGGCTACATCAGGGGGTTTGCACGGGGACAGATTTTTGAAGGCCCTTCCAAATTCCTCTGCGTTCCGGGAATGAACTGCTATTCCTGTCCGGGAGCCCTGGGAGCCTGTCCCATCGGATCCCTTCAGGCGACGCTCAACGCAAGGGAATACCGGGTTTCAATGTACATTGCAGGTCTTCTTGTAATTTTCGGGACTTTTCTCGGCCGCTTTGTCTGCGGTTTTTTGTGTCCCTTCGGCCTGATTCAGGATCTGCTTTTTAAAATTCCCTTTGTAAAAAAAATCCGCCGCCTGCCGGGAGAAAAGGGCCTGCGCTGGCTGCGCTTCGTTTTTCTCGGCATCTTCGTGATTCTCCTTCCCATGTTCGTTGTGGATATCACAGGCCTTGGAGACCCCTGGTTCTGCAAGTGGATCTGCCCGGTGGGCACTCTGGAAGGGGGAATCCCTCTCGTACTTTTGAATTCTGCCATGCGGGGAGCGGCAGGCTTCATCTTCCGCTGGAAACTTACGATCCTCATAATAACGCTGCTTTCTGCAATTGTGATCTACCGCCCCTTCTGCCGCTATGTATGCCCCCTGGGCGCAGTTTACGGCATTTTCAATAAAATCTCTTTCTACCGCATCAAAATCGACACCACAAAATGCACACAATGCGGCGCCTGCCGGAAAACCTGTAAGCTCGATATTCCCGTCTGGCAGAATCCTAATTCAATGGACTGCATCCGCTGCGGAGACTGCAAGGCAGCCTGCCCGCAGGGGGCGATAAGCAGTTTATTGTCAGTTTAATATAATATACACAATTAACTATTTTTATAGACAGTTCGATTTTTTAATCATATACTATTAATTATGAAAGAACATTTACAAAAATCCTTTGAAAACTCTTCGATTCGTACTGCCTGGAATGAACAGGAAGAAGAATGGTATTTTTCGGTTGTTGATGTTGTCGGGGTACTGACGGAAAGTGAAAATCCCAACAATTACTGGAAAGTCTTAAAAAACAGGCTAAAGAAAGAAGGGAGTCAGTTGGTTACAAATTGTAACCAACTGAAAATGCAAAGTTCAGATGGTAAGTTCTATA
>JAEEGF010771337.1_pt1 | contig 56385 bp, 55 predicted proteins | sample 9134171 | NCBI WGS metagenome assembly JAEEGF01 (sample SAMN16246542, study PRJNA631951) | gut metagenome | biome: gut microbiome; feature: rumen; material: AP-attached | host: Bos | place: Iran: Karaj | collected 2018-10 | reverse complement strand
GGATATGATCATATTTTGTACAAACTGTATCTGCGTCGCCAAGGATACCGCTGTCATCTGCTCCTGCGCCACGCGCCCCAGCATCAGTGCATCTCCCGCCGCCACTAAAGCCAGCATCAGGCTCTGGATCATAATCGGGATCGACAGCTGCCAAAGCTTTTTATAGAATTCTTTTTTATCAAAATATATCTTCATCCGTTTTATTTCCTTGTAAGATACAAAATGTATGTATCGTTAAACACGATCCTGTCTCCTGCCTCTATAACAGCTTTTTTCAGGTTTGCAAAGAACTCATTACGAATAGGGTCTGGGATCACGATATGATCACAGTGCGTTCCGGAAAACTCTACATATTCATCAGCGGTGAATACTCTCTTTCCTTTAAACTCATACCTTTCAACATCCGAATAACCGTACCCGGGGGCTGCGGTATAGGTGAATTTCCCATAAGTGTACGCTATCTCCGGCTTATAATACTTTTCATAAAGCGCCTGTATCTTTTCATACAAGGGCTCATTGTCCGACCTGTATTCAGACTTAGTCAGCATCATTGCCAGAGTTCCACCGGGCTTTAAAAGCTCAAATATTTTGGAAAACGCGATCTCCTCAGGAATCCACTGGATCGTGGCTGCCGAATAAATCATATCAAATTTCAGATCACCGAAATCATGGGTAATGAAATCATCATTTACTATATGGAAATTAGGCAGCATTCCGTACTTTTCATTCATTTTACGGCACAGGTGCTCACCCAGTTCAATGGCATGATATTCGCAGCCTGTTCGAAGCACCGGCTCAGTAGCCTGCCCTGTTCCCGGCCCGATCTCCAGCACTCTCTTACCCGGTCCGATCTCGGCATTTTTATTCAAGAATTCAAACAATTCCTCACTGTATCTCGGACGGAATCTGTCAAACTGATCCGGTATCGTATCAAAAACCCTGCGAAATTCGTCCTGCTCCAGCTCGCTTATATCATCATCTGTAACAGGATGAAGCTCTCTATGGTCTGCGCGGTAGATATTTCCCACAACGTCTATCCTGCCACCTTTGATAAAGAAAGCACTCATATCCTCCATAGCATATACAGTGCGGGTTTCAGACATTTTTAGCGTTTTCTCATATCGCCAGATATCCTGTGGATCGTGATGACAGCTCACGGTAATATTTGTAAAACCAAGCCCGGAAAAAGGCTCCATGGACTCAAAGAAATCCACCGTGTTTCGAGCCATATTCATAGATCCCGCGCTCACGCCAAAGATGGCCGCATGGCAGTCAAGCAGAGCCTCGTAACAGCCCTTTTCTTTTATCAAGTCAAGCTGTTCTTTACAGACACCCCCGCCCATAAGAAAGATGCAGTCCGCGTTTTCTACAAGTTTCTTTGCATCCAAAGGATCAGTGCGTCGGTCGATCACGCAATGCTCCTCAAATGGTAAGCCCTGCTCAGCAAACATTTCGTGCATACCGTCGCAATCGTCGTCATTTTGAGCGTATTCATCCGGACATGCAGTGATAAATACAATGCTCTTACGCACAGTCAGTTCTTCTCGAAGCCGTTTTGTGATCTCTTCCGGAAAATGATGATCCGGAAACCCACTGAATACACCCAATAATTCTTTTCTCATCCCCAGATCTCCTTTTTATTTTATGACCCACGGGGACGGAGTCATCGGTCCATTGTCTGACTTTTCTGAAAATGACCCCTTGACTCCGTCCCCATGGGTCTTATCTACGATTGCTTTTTCATATGTATTTGTTGGAAATTGTCATTTTTCCATCCCCATAATTTCCCCATATATCGTAACTGCGTTGCGGACACACTCTTCACATGGGCATAATGGCTTTCCATCTGTCATTGTTTTTAAGTCCTTACACTTTATGGCTCCGCATCTATCACGAAAGGTCTCTTGAATCTGCCTCGTTATACCAAGAGTTCCCTTACCTTCCGTCTTAAGACCTGCTATCATACCGGCACCAATCAGTGCACCGCAAGTAGCCTCTAAATTTCCCATGCCTGCGCAAAAACCTGCTGTTATGTGCTTTAACTGTTCATCTGTTAAGTCTGTCTGATCGGCAAGAACAGCCGTAACTGCCTGCGAGCAATTATAACCACCGGACAACTTTAATTCGACTGCCTTATCGGCTCTTTCTTTTAATGTCATAGAATTCTCCTCTCTAGCTTAAAGAATAAACGGCAATAACATTAACCCTATCGTAATGTTTTCTCCATAATTATCTCATCCTCATCTTCTTCGCCTGTGAGATGAAATCCGAGTTTTTCATAGAGATTCTTAGCTGCGTCGTCTCCGTCAATAAAACATAAAACCACCTTGTCATATTTTCCGTCAGCCTTCATCTCATCAAGAATGAGCTGCGCAGCTTTTAATCCATATCCTTTCCTTTGATAACGCTGATCTATAAAAAACTGGCTGAAATCATAAGCTCCCCAATCATCGAGATCATGATACATAGCCATTCCAACCGGCACCTCATCATCATATATGACATAAGCCCGGCTCCGTTCTTCTCTATAAGCATACGCCCTTGCCAGCATAGAAAAACTATCCGACACAAATCTGCGCTGTTCTTCGCTTACTTTTAAACCCAGCCTCCAATTTCCCGGGTTTATACTTTCCAAATGAATCATGTTAAATCTTCCTTTTCTGTAATAATATTTAGTAGACTTAACCTCAAGCAACGAGATTAAGTTGTGAAACGCTTACTATCTGTGAATATACAATCTCGTCTGCTCGGGTTCATCATCTCCCTGCGCCATACAGAAAAATTCCCATCCGTAGCGCTCATAGAATCCGGTATGATCCGTTACAAGATAAAGAGGCGACACACCTTTTTTCTTCATGTCATCCACCACAAGATTCAAAAGCTCTCCGGCTATTCCTTTTCCGCGGTGCGCCTCTTCGGTATATACCGCGCAAACGTTGGGCGCTAAATCTTTTCTGTCGTGGAAATCATTATCAATTACGCCCATTCCGCCAACAATTTGATTTCCGAACATACACAGATACCATCCGTTTTCTGTTTCCTTGTTAAGATATTCATCCATGCATTCAAGATATGCCTCTTTGGGGACGCCCCACTTTTGGTGGAACCATTCTGCAGCAATATCTTTTAATTCAGGTTTTTCTCTTAATTCAAAATAGTTGTATTCCATACTTAAGCTCCTTATTTTCAATAATAAGTTTCCCCGCTATCCGCTACCTTATGAAACCCGCAAAATTCCGTTGATAGTTTGAATTATGAAAAACGGAACTGCCGCCCCCACCAACAGGTATCTCATTCGACATATTCATGATCGGATTTGACACAGGTTTTATCAACGGCATAACCATATATGGAATTTCCTGTATCGCAAATGCTGCTATACCTATAAATGATATTCCCAAATAGTAGTTTTTGAACAAATGTAAAAACTTCAACATGCTAATTTATAACTCTCATAATACTAATTCATTCTTTCCAAAAACGTGATTGTTTCGACGTCGTTTACGGAGCGCAACAAGAGAGTCAAGTGTTATCTTTATTAACATTTTCATCACCATATTTCATGGCTATGAACGAAACTATATTAAAATCTAATACAAATCAGACATCTTAATGACAAGAACATTATTGAATACCTTCATATAACCCTCCTCCGGATATATTGGCATTTGTTTAACATCATCAGTACTTACTATTTCAGAATAAATATCAACCCCACATATAGGAATAGAAGTTCCACACATTGTCTCTGTTATACCAATCCAGGTGACCATATTATTTCTAGGATCCGTACTCCACCTTCCAAACTGGGCATATTCATTTGCCATCTTGTAAGCATCGCTTTTATAAAAAAAAGGATTCTCTGCCGTCCTTCCCACAAAAGCAACACACTGAACTTCAGATAATAAATCCTCAGAATAAATCTCTGTCAAGACATTTTCAGTCATATTGCGAGTAGCTACCATTCCTTCACGCAAAGCAATCTGGTCGTTTTCCACAGCAGATACCAAATACCAAGCCAACATAATATAAGAAATATTTGCTATAATTTTTACATACTTCTTCTCGTCTATCATCAAGTAAAAAAGTAAAATCCCTAGAAGAATTCCCATTGCCATAAGGCCTGAAATTTGGTTTCCCGGTGCAATAATGCAAATACACGAAGCAGCCACCGGCAGAAATAAAAAAAGAAGACTAATCGGAAGTATATTCGACTTGTTTTCCTTAATAGTACTAATTAATGTAACAACCAATATTAACAACAAAGCCAAGCATACAAGTATTATCATGATTCCGGAAAACTCAAGCTTTGCATTCAATCTATCGGTTATAAAGTATCGATATGTTTCTCGATATGTCGATGTAAAACTTGTCGGAAGGTTTTTAATAATATTCAAAAAGCCTGCATTATCTGCCCCTTTATAAGAAGCCAATCCTACGTCAGCCCGAAGCAACAATAATTTGGTGATAATGAAGTAAATCAATCCACCGAATATAAACACCAATAAACACATGCCACCAGTCTTAAGGCTTTCTTTCGTATTCTTGTCTTTCTTGAGCAATATAAGAACAAAGAAAACGCATAAGACTGCGTATACACATATATACGCCTGATAAAAGGCCATCGAAATTGCCAAACACAATGAAGGCAGAGCAACACCTATCATTATTCTCCTTATGAGTTGTTCTTCACGCATATACGAAATAAAGTAAAAAGCTATAACCGAAAATAAGTAAGCACATGCAAAGTTCACAGACATATAACTATAAGATAAAGATTCCGACAAAACAGGATTAGCAATGGAAATAAAAACGAAAACATATGAGAAAAAGCTTCTCTCAATCCGGAATTTTTTTATAATGAAGCAATCTGATATTCCAAACAGTGCAAAAACCAAAATCGAATTCCACGGATTGGAAACCAAACCGAATCTAGCTCTGTCTGCATACCGTTGTAATCCTCTGCCCAAAGAAATCTCCCAATCACCTGCAATAAAGTTGGAAAGATGCCAGATACCATCAATATTATTAACGAGATGATTAGCCATTAAAGAAAAATAAATCAACACACCAGTCAATAGTGCAAATAAGAAATAAATATAATAAACCGAATCAATTCTTATAAATCTACATCTGTCTGTCTGTCTGTCTGTCTGTCTGTCTGTCTGTCTGTCTGTCTGTGAAATCATTTCGTTTCGCTCCTTTTTTGTCAAGTAAAACCTAAAAATATTATACTATCCTTCAAATCATCCGGAAATACTTCTGACCTACTTTGGTTACTCTATAACTCCCTAGCAATTATCATATTGCATCTGCACCAAGATTCTTCTTTATACTTGAATGCATCAAGAGTATTTCGTCTTATTTTAAAACCAACACCCTCATAACATCTTTTGGCTATTACATTCTCAGAAAACACATTAAGCTGCACAGCCTTTGCCCCCGGATCAGAAAAAGCATTTCGAACAGCAAGCCTGATCATTTCTTTACCGATTCCTTTACCACGAACAGATGCATCCACAATGACAAACTTTAGCATGCCTTCATGAGTCTCATGATTAAGTGAATAACTTTAAAAACCGATAAGACGTTCTTCATCATCTAATGCAGCAAAAGATTCATCCCCATATTTTTCTGCCATATCAGAAAGGATTCTTCTGAAACTATCCTTATCCATTGGATATGGAATAAGGTTAGCACACCACATCGCATGCGTCCGTTCATCCTCTATCCAATTGCTGATATATTCATAGTCTTTGTCTATTTCAAATGAACGAATCAACATATAATTCTCTCCCCCGTGTTTATCCAAGCCCATCGAATTCGACGGGTTTAAAATCCCTTTGAATGAATCGTTCCTTTACTAACAGTTTTTCCACTGATACTTGCCTAGGTCAACCTTCCCATCAACAACGATGATTCCTTCTGCTTCCAGCAGTTTTGCCTGTACTCCGGAACCGCCAAAAGCAAATTCCCCTGCCAGTTCTCCTTTTGCATTTACAACGCGGTAACAGGGAATATTATCCGGATCGGGATTCTTATGAAGAGCGTTACCAACCGCTCGTGCCATTTTCTTATCTCCTGCAATCTCCGCAACCTGTGCGTAAGTAGCCACATGGCCATAAGGAATCTTTTTTACTGCTTCATAAATCCTCCTTGAGGGGGAATCGCTGATAAGATCATAACTCTCCGCAATCATAAGCTTAATATCTTCATCCGGGATACTGCCATCAAGAATTATTGTAATCCAGTGTTCCTTATTCTGATGATATCCCGGAATCACCGACTTATAAATATCTCGCCAAAAATATGCCTTCTCCGGATCAGCTTTCACATTCAGGTTGATAAAACCATCCTTTTCGTATGTCCAAAGAAATGCTTTCTTATTTCCTTTATATCTGACCAGCTGCCAATTTTGATCATGAAACGGCGCCTCCTGATATGTGTCAGGAAAAGACAGACCGTATTTTAGTGCTTCTTCTCTTGTTTTCATCTTAGTCTACATTTATAAATATACTATTTTCCAATATCTTCCTATCGTCATTTTCAGAGTAGGTGCAAAAAGAGATAGGTTCTGCCTATCAAAATTATTTATTATTTTCATTTATCACACTCACATAATACTCGTAGAAAATAATTGCTGTTTTATAGCGGGTTCTAAAATTTATGCGACTTTAATCTTTCACAGGACAAATCATCTGAAGATCAAATGGTTCTTCTTCAGCAATTTCTTTTATGGGATTACTTGCTAGGTTACTTCCCATTGCTCTGTAAAATGCTATCGTCTCCTCAGAAGAACAAGCAGATATGTACAAAGCCTCCGCACCGGCCTTTCTCGCTTCCACTTTTCCTGCTTCAAATAATTTTCTGCCAATACCTTGTCCTCTAAATTCAAAAGATACCTGCATCATATCAAGGATCATGTACGGACCACTAAGTTTCCTTAACAGTCCTATAAAACCGACCACTTTATCATTTTCTAAAGCAATGTACGTGATATATTCATCACTGCATATTTTCTTTGCTACAGAACGCTTTTTGTTCAGGTCCCAATCTTCGGTATATTTACATTCTACTAATACATATTCTCCGTCTATTCGGCGATATACCTTATTCACATTCTGTTTTCTGTTGTATGAATCTAATGAATTCAAACAGAAATTTGTTTCCGATAATAATTCAATTCTAATCAAATGATAATTCTCCTTATGCTACACATCTTTGATCCTATAGTAATCCTCGACATCCAAACCAAGATTTACATGAGATTTCGATCTAGTAAAATTTTTTCCCAAAAGTACGACCGTCTCGACGTTCGGTCATGCGAACAATAAAACGTTCACTTTTCCTTTTTCCAAAAACTCCAGTGCAATCCCTTTCCATATCCGATCTTCTCATAGAAAGGATCACCTCCGCCTGTCATATGTGTCGCCCCAAGCGCTTTCATCCTGCGGTAATGAACGGTTAATGCCGCCGCGGCAAGGCCTTTTCTCCTATGTTCAGGTGCAGTACAGAGAGGTTCCATATATGCCAGATGGTTCTCCGGCACCCACCACATTCCCGAAAAGCAGACATATTCGCCCTGCTCATCGGCTATGATAATGTCATATTCATGTGTTGCATGCGGGAGCGGCGCCATGATATTACCAAGACAATCTTTATAGGATTTTTCCGGAGTCCAGTCAAAGGATGCATCCTGTTTGTCCCAGTTTACAAACTCTCCTTTATCCCCATGATCAAACCCGTACCAACATAGTTTTCCGATCTTTACGGGATCTATGTCTTCAGGTTCAACAAAATGGTACCCCTCCGGCAATTCGTAATTCAGCTCGTTTTTGAAATCAAAGAACCTGTCCTCATATTCAAATACTTTATTAAATCCGCGCTTCTTTGCGGCTTCCATAAGATATTCCTGACCGTTAAACAAAACAAGCTGTTGAGCACCTTCCCAATCCGGCATGGTTGTCATGGCATAGTCTATCAGTTCATCCGCAAGATACTCATATCCCTTGCGTACACTGAAATAGATATCCGTTGCAGGCGCTTCATAGAAAACAAAGGCTACAACCGTATCTCCATCAAACCAGAATCGGTTCAGATAAGAATACGAATTGTCCATCCATGATGCAAGGATCGCATGTTCAAAGAAAGGTGCAGCGACTCCGCTCCCATTCTTACGATCATAGATATCCGTCAGGAAATCCCATACGAGATTAATATCTGTCAGTATTTGAAATTGCTTTGTTATAAGATTTTTCATAAATTATTATTCTTTTGTCACCCAAGAATATTACCGTCACGGATCACTATATGATCACCTCTGAAACTGTTTGCCGAAGTTTTTCAAATAATATCCGTACTCATCTTTATTTGCAAAGATAAACGCATAGTGAGCATTCTTCTTTTCTTTACGGAGCATTGATAGATAGTTTCTTCCGCATATTACATGGAAACCATGGTCTTCAAATAAAATAATAAGAGGAACTTCTCTGTAGTTTTCTTCCTCCGCATTGTCCACATTTTCCCCTTCATCATCTATAAGACGTAACGGTATCCTTATAAGTTCAGACAAAAAGTAACTATCACCGTCGGGCATTTCCACACCGACGGAATCAAGATAGATGCGTACCCATTCTTCTCCCAGTCCGGCATTTGAATATTGCCCTGCGGAATAAACAGATGGAGAGTACTCCGGAAGACTCACTTTCTTTCCGTACACGATCTTTTTTATGGTTTCGGGAGAAAGAAAAAACTCCTCGGAAATCTCCATGATCGATGCCCCTGCCGAATACCGGCTAAGTATCGCACTGTTTCTTTTATTCAGTTTTCCACGATAACCGGACGCTTCTCCCCAGCCTTCCCTTTTGGTGCGTTTAGGGATGTAGATAGCCTTTCCTTCCACAAACTTCTGCACTTCTTCAAGCAGGCTTGCAGGGAGAATGTCCTTGGCATTTTCGTATTGCATTTTAATCCGCCAGTTTATTCATTCGGTCTTCAAGTTCATTTATGGACCTTGTAATGGATTCACAGGATTCCAGATCATCTATGGAAGCATGCCACATCAGAGTGTGGAGTCCCTTAAAATACGCCATACACAGGAAACGCTCCTTGAAGTTCTTTATCTCGATGTTTTTCTTTTTAGCATAATCAAATAATTTCTCAGGGACCAGCAGATAGGGCTTATTGAGATCAAGTATCGCAAAATCCATCAAAAAATCCATGATCCCTGCCCGTCCCCAGTCAGCGCAATATGTCTTTCCCGCATCATCTACCAACAGGTTGCAAAAGAAAGTGTTGTTGTTTGCCAGAAATCTTTGGTTTTCGCAGAAATCCGCATACTGCATGACTTTTGCATAGATCTTGTCGAAATAATCCTTCTTTAGGAAAGTTGTTTCAAACATCTGTGTCCAGTTATGCCAATAGCCTTCCTGGTTTTCATTAAAAGTTTCTTCTACGAACTCTTTAAAGGTCTTATAGGGAGCTTCGTTGTTTTCGTCAAATTCTCCGTATCCGGCAATACCTGTTATATCAGTAGCCGCTATCTCAAAGATCATCTCAAAAAACTTCTCGTAGTTCTCTTCAAACTCCTCTGCCGACAGCTCGTTGGCGGTTCTACCCTTGGGACTCAGTACAATCCTGTCCCCTGTCAGGTTTCTTATAAAAATATCTCTGTTCATGATAGTATCCTTTCATGTATACGTTTTTTTGTTTCTTCAGGCGCCTTACATGAAAAGCATAACAGAAGACCCTGCCGCCACAAATAGACAGAACTTTTATAATCAAAGAATACCTACCCGTTTTCTTCTATTTCAATCTATTTTGCGTCTTTGATCCTGTAGTAGTCCTCAGCATCGATGCCAATCTGAACATAATCCTTCGCATTTTTAATCCGTTCGATCAACGCGATGGTTTCGCAATGGTTGGTCCAAGGGAACTGGTCGACGCAGCAGATCTTCCGGGCTTCGTAACCATTGGCGATGAAGATCTCAAGATCTCTTGCAAGGCTGGTGGGCTTGCATGAGATATACAGGATATACTTTACGCCGTAGTCAATGATCTTTCCGATGGCCTTGGGATGGATTCCGTCTCTGGGAGGATCAAGGATGATCATATCCGGCTTTTCCTCAATATCGTCGATAACCTTAAGAACGTCTCCTGCAATGAATTCGCAGTTCTTAAGTCCGTTCTTTTCTGCATTCTCTTTTGCGGCTTCAACTGCCTCTTCGATAATCTCAACACCGATGACTTTATTAACCGATGGTGACATCAGCTGTGCAATGGTTCCTGTTCCGGAATAAAGATCATAAAGCACTCCGCACTCGGTCTGAGTATTGTCTGAACCCGCATCATCTGAAGCGCAGCTTTCTTTACTCTCTCCCATTTTAGAAAGCGCTTCCTTTGCAAACTCCCTAGCCTTGGTGTAAAGCACTTCGCAGCTGTGAGTGTTTGTCTGGAAGAAAGAGAACTCAGTTATCCTAAATGAGAGTCCAAGTACCTCTTCATTGATATAGTCTCTTCCGAAAAGAATCTCTGTCCTATCCGACTGTACTGTATCCGCCTCCGAATCGTTAAACGTATGAAGGATACTTACTATCTCACCATCGGTTACAAGACCTTTTAGCATTTCTACATAAGGCTTCATGTCAAAATCAATCTGAGTTGTTGTAACAATGGCCACCATGATCTCTCCGGTCTTGGCTGCTTTTCTTACAAGAAGATGCCTTAAATAGCCTTCATGGCGAAGTCTGTGATAGAAAGGAAGACCCGCTTTTGAAAAGAACTCTCTTGTAGAATTAAGGATCTTTCTGTAATCTTCGTCAACGATCCTGCATTCGGAAACATTTACGATATCATAAAAGCTGTTTCTCTTATGCATTCCGAGAGCAAGAGGTCCGCCCATATATTCATCACCAAAGGTGAATTCCATTTTGTTTCTGTAGCCATAAATAACAGGGCTACCGCAGATATCTTCCCAAGAATATTCCGAAGACTGGGCATCAAGAACAGGCTCCAAAAGTTTATGAACCTGCTGATTTTTTAACTTTAGTTCTTCCTCGTAGGGAAGTGAAATATAGCTACATCCTCCGCAGATTCCAAAGTGAGGGCAGCTTTCTCCTTTCTCCATTGGTGATTTCTCTAAGACCTCAAGTAAGCATCCTTCTGCCTTGCCGTGACGAAGCTTATTGATCCTTGCACGTACCTTCTGACCGGGAATTGAGTTTTTAACAACAATTCTCTCCCCTTCCTCAGTCTCAACTATTCCGATATTTGGGAACCTTATATCAACTACTTTTCCTTCTATTTCCTGTCCTTTTTTCATCTAATACTCCATAAATTTTTCTATTCAAAATAAAATTACTCTCACACAAAAATTAGGGAACGCAAAAATTGCCTTCCCTAATGAATGATCTAAAATACAAATACTAAATTATATTATTCTTCGTCCTCGAAAAACTCGTCATCATCATCGAAATCAGAATCAAAGTCATCAAGATAATCAGGCTTTTTCTTATAACGATAGAAGAGATATCCAACGAGGCATCCGATAGCGATAACGCCGATAACAGCAAGGATGATAACCCACACCTTAACCTTACGCTCTTCCTCTACCTCTTCCATGATTTCTTCTGCTTCCTTCTTTTTAAGGAAATTCTTAAGTTTGATGTTCTCTTTCATCTCCTCAAACTTCACGGGAGCTTCTGATTTGATTACGTCGATATAATCTTCAAACTTACTCATTTCTCTCCTGCCTTTCCGGGCAATCCCTTTAAAAAAGTTTTCTTAATTTTATCACAGCTGTCAGACTTTTTCAAGTTTCGCAAAGGATGCATACATTATTTTCTGACCATATGCATCAAAGTCCACAGTGACTTTATAGTCCCTGGGTTCCTTCTGTACACTGATAACTGTACCCTGTCCGAACTTTCTGTGGCGAACCACATCTCCTGTGCCGTAATCAAGGCCTTCAAGTGGCGTAGCAGGGGCTCCTTTTGTTAGTCCTGCAATAGCATTAAGATTCTTGATCTCGTTCTGCATAGCCGGTTTGCGGGCTTCGGGAGTTGCGTAACTCTTGAGTCTAGCAGAAGGTCTCGGCGCAGGCGCCCCATATGAACCATATGAGCCTTCGCTATATCCGCTTCCTGAGCCATAACTTCTGTCAGAGCCGTAGCTTCTCTCGGAATATGAATCTCTTCCGCCTCCGCTAAAGCCTCTGTCATAGCGGGTATCATAATCCTCTACATACTGCTTGCTTCTCGGAACCATTCCGTCTATCAGTTCAGTGGGGATTTCTTTTACAAATCTGCTTACGGGATTGAACTGTGTCTCTCCGTGTAGCATTCTCATCTTGGCGCAGGTAAGAGTAAGGTATTCTCTTGCTCTTGTAATTCCTACATAAGCAAGACGTCTTTCCTCTTCCATATCCTCTCTGTCGCCGGATGAAATTGTTCCCATTCCGGGAAAAAGTCCGTCTTCCATTCCGGCAATGAAAACTCTGGGAAACTCGAGTCCCTTTGCGCTGTGAAGGGTCATAAGAAGAACTCTTCCGTCACCGTTATCAATATTGTCGATATCTGAAACCAGGGCTACTTCCTCAAGGAATCCTGTAAGAGAAGGCTCATCCGCATTCTCTTCGTAAGCGGTCGCCTTGGTAACAAGTTCATCTACGTTGCTGATCCTGTCATCCGCAGTATCTTCGTCCTGATCTTTCAAGTAATCATAATAGTTCGTTGCATCAAGGATCGCGTTAAGAACACCTGCTATACCGATAACAGGAAGCTCTTTCCTAAGGTTGGTAATAAGATTAACGAACTGAGTTATCTTTACAGCAGTCTTTCCAAGGCCGGAGATCTGGTCTGCATTCTCCATGGCTCCGAAAAGCGTATCGTCGGTGATCTCTGCAAAATCCATGAGCTTGTCTATGGTAACGGCTCCAATGCTCCTCTTTGGAACATTTATGATTCTTCTAAGAGCAACCTCATCCTGACCGTTTTCGATAGTCTTAAGATATGCGATCATATCCTTGATCTCGGCTCTTGCATAGAAGTTTGTACCGCCGATAACGTTATAAGGAATTCCTCTTAAAACAAGGCGCTCCTCTATAAGACGGGCCTGGGCATTGGTTCTGTAAAGAACAGCGAAATCATTATAGGATGCATCGTCTCTTCTGACGGCACTGCTGATCTCATCAACGATGGTTTCAGCCTCATCATACGCATTATCAAGCTGCATGAAGCGAATCTTGTGTCCTGCGCCTTCAGCAGTCCAAAGGCTCTTATTCTTTCGTGACACATTATTCCTAATGACGCTGTTTGCGGCATCAAGTATATTCTGGGTTGAACGATAATTTTGCTCCAGTTTAATAACCTTTGCTTCGGGATAAAACTGCTCGAAGTCAAGGATGTTCCTAATGTTAGCTCCACGGAATTTGTAAATGGACTGGTCGTCATCACCAACTACACAAAGATTCCTGTATTTATCAGCGAGAAGTCTTACAAACTCAAACTGAGCCTTGTTGGTATCCTGATACTCGTCGATACTGATGTATCTGAATCTTTCCTGATACATATCGAGTATCTCAGGGAACTGTTTGAACAGCTCAACAGTAAGAACAATGATATCGTCAAAATCAAGAGCATTGCTCTTCTTAAGTTGCTCCTGATATTCCTTATATGCTCTTGCGATAACGATCTTTGTAAAATCACCAAAGGTTGAAAGCGAATACTCGCTTACGCTTACAAGATTATCCTTAGCATTTGAGATAGCATTAAGTAGAGTCTTTTCTTTATAGCTCTTAGTATCGATATTAATTTTCTTGCAAACATTCTTCATTACGGTCTTCTGATCGTCGGAATCATAAACCGTAAAATTTGTATCGTATCCAAGCTTATCGATATGGCGTCTAAGTATCCTTATACAGGTAGCATGGAATGTCTGAACCAAGATCTGGTCAGCGCCGAATCCCACAAGGTCCTGTACCCTGTTTCTCATCTCCTCTGCAGCCTTGTTGGTAAAGGTAATAGCGAGAATGTTCCAGGGGTTAACGCCCTTCTTTTCGATAAGATATGCGATCCTGTGGGTCAGTGTCTTGGTCTTTCCCGAGCCCGCACCCGCAAGAATAAGCAGTGGGCCTTCTGTGGTTTCCACTGCTTCTGATTGTCTGTCATTTAATGTATCGTAATTAATCATATATTTCCTTTAAATCATTTCTTGTTGCCATAAAGGTCCTTGGACAATTTCATGGCACGGATTTTATCAAGTCTTGCCTTCTCCTTTTCGGACTTAAGCTTAGCTATACGCATAGCCTCCATGGTAGCTTCTTTGGCAGCCTTCTTGCGCATTTCCTCTTCGTAGGCGCTTTCTCTTTCGATAATATAATCGTTAGAGATCTCATCAACCATCTGCTCGATGATATATTTCTTTAAATAGATGTCGTAAGAAAGCTCACAGATAAAGGCAAACTTTTTGAGGTACTCTCTGTTATCTTCGTTTACATCATCAAAAGCATGTTCAACGGAAGCATAATTACGGCTTAATTCTTCTCTAAGCCTGGTCCTGGATCCCTTAAGCATATCAGCCATTCTGGAATAAATGTCCTCTATTCCAAAACCCTTCTCCTTGCGCTTTCCAAAGAAGTTCGCAGTAATGGGCGAAAGGAGGGTCTGGATATCTCCGATGGACATAAAATTCTTGAAGTAAAAAATAAACAAAAGCTCATATAAATGATCTTTGGAATACCTCTTCTTGATGGGCGGCGGAATAAGATCGTTCTTGGCGTAGTTGTTGATCATGGTCTTGGTAAGGACCTTATCTTCCGTCGGAGTACGAAGTGTACTGCGAAGTTTTGAATCCATGAAGGTGGTAAGCTGATCCATATAGAGAGGAACAGTGGGTATATCATCAACAGCGATAGGGTTGATGCCGGATATCTTTTTATCTATTTTATTGAGTATCTGATCAAGTGACTGTTCCTGCATTTTAAACCTCTCTCCGGACAATGTCCGCATATAATTATAGTTTTTTTCGGCAAAATAGGCAAGTCTACTTTACTTTATCACATCAAAGAGTTAAAATGAAATTGGTTTCATGTTTTAACGCATGAAAGCAAATAAAACGGAGGATAGATTATGAACGATAAATTAAGAACTGAAGCCACTGACACGCTCTTCAATGCAATACTTCAGCTTCGCGATTTGGATGAATGTTACGACTTTTTCGAGGATTTATGTACCGTTAACGAGTTACAGTCAATGTCACAGCGTTTCGAGGTTGCTACAATGCTCAAAAGCGATCAGACATATCTCGCTATTGCAGCTAAGACCGGTGCCTCAACCGCAACCATCAGCCGCGTAAACCGTTCTCTTTCATACGGTAACGACGGTTACGATCTTGTTCTTGCAAGACTTAAAGAAAAAGACAACAAATAGTATAAAAATAGGAGGAGCTGATAAGCTCCTCTTTTTAATGCACAAAAAAAGACAAGGGATTAATTCCCTTGTCTTGATTTATCTTAGAGATCTTCGGTTGCGATATTATCTGTATCGCCGTCTACTGCTCTGAGAGCTTCTGAAACTGCAATTGCTGCAGTCTTCTTATCTTCCTTTACAGTCTTCTTAAAAGCAAAACCCTTTCTTGCGGGTGCTTCCTGATTCATGTTAACTGCGCCCTGGAATACAGCGTTCTCATCAATGATAATAACATTGGTGGTAAGATTTCCGATTACCTTTGCTGTTGAAGTAAGCTCTGCACGCTCGGGAGAAGTAATGTCTCCTACTACTTCGCCACCGATCTGAACACCCTTAGCAAGGATGTCGCCGTTTACTTTTCCGACTGCCCCAAGAATAAGCATTCCGTCGATTTCAACATTACCGTTTACTGTACCATCGATACGGCAGCTTCCGCTACACTTGAAATCACCGTCGCAGGTGCTTCCTGCACCAATAAGTGTTGAAATCTTTATAGTTTCTTTTGCCATGTTGTCTCCTCTTTTTATCCGTTGATCTGCAAAATATCAAGCGGATTAATAAAGTCACCGTTGTTAGAAATCTGATAGCACATCTCTGTGTTATCCGCTCCGATAATGAATAAAGTCGTTCCGGGTGAAACTGAATCACCCTTTTTGACTACAGAATCACCTTTGTTTTTATAATAAGTCTTATAACCATTGGCATGGTCAATCACAACAACATTACCGTATGTCTCGTCTTCGAGTATGTCTTCTACAACACCCGAAGCTGTTGCAACCACTGTTGTTCCTTCTGAAGCAGTAAATACACATTCAGGAATGTCATCCGTATTTTCCTTGAAAGAAGCTCCTCCTGTCAAAGGAAATTCCGAAGGAATTGCCTGAGATTCGATAGCTTCCACAAGTTCAGCTTCGTTGGCCGTTTTGGTTGTAACGGTATTACTCAAAATTTCAATTGTATTGTTTAGAGAAGCGATCTCGGAATTAAGGGAATCGTTTTCCTCGTTGAGTGCTTTGATCTCCTTTTCCTGCTCTAAGATCTTGCTCTCTAATGAAATGGGTAGTTTACTCTCAAAAATAAACAGTCCTACAAATCCACCGAAAGCAAACAATATGACAGCAAATATAATAATAAATACTGAAATATTGTATTTCAAAACCTTGGGTCTTGTTTCGGTATCGTCAGACGCTAAGATTAAATGTCTGTAGGTCTTACGTTTGTGCGAACTGGGCTTGAGAGTAAATAAATATTTATTACTCAAAAAAAATACCTCCGCACCAGATTAAAAAAGGATAACATAAATTACAATATTCCGCAACTTTTTTAACAATTCTGTAATATCCGGGCCCTATTTTTGACCGTATTTAATTGCTATTTTTTCAAAAGAAAGACTGCCTCCGAAAAGATCGAGAGCACTTCCTATTGTCATATTAATTTTGGAGTTTCCGTATTTGTCCAGTATCTCCATGTCCTCGTAACTGTGGACACCACCTGCATAGGTCACGGTTTTATCGGTGTACTCGGAAAGCATTTTTACAAGCTCAGTTTCTATGCCTGAGTTTTTACCCTCCACATCCACAGCATGAATGAGATACTCATCACAATACTCGGAAAGATTTTTCAGAAGATTGAGATCTACAGTTTCATTACTGATCTTTTGCCATCTGTCTGTAACAACCTTGTATCCATCTTCTGTCTTACGACAGCTAAGGTCAAGAACAAGCCTGTCACTTCCAACGGCTTTAGAGATTTTTTTGAGATTATCATAATTGATACATCCATCTTTAAAAACATAGGATGTAACGATCACATGTGAGGCTCCTGCCTCAAGAAATTCTCCTGCAGTTTCGGGAGTTATCCCGCCTCCAAGCTGCATACCTCCCGGGTATGCCTTTAAAGCCTCAAGAGCCTGGATCTTTGTAGCTTCATAGTAAGAACTTTCCTTGGGATTTAAAAGGATTATATGTCCGCCCTTAAGTCCGTATTCCTTGTACAGACACGCGTAGAAGCCCGCGTTACGTTCCGCCACAAAATTCTCTGTGGCATGATCATTTTTATCCGTAAGCGAGCTTCCTACTATCTGTTTAACTTTTCCGTTATGAATATCAATACAGGGACGAAATTCCATTTTTTTGATCTTTATCTTTAGCCGATAAGTTCTTCGATAACATCACTCATGTCGTACATTCCGGCAGGCTTTCCGGCAAGGAACTTTGCTGCAGAAACAGCGCCGCGACCGAAAAGTGCTTTTGAATATGCGGTATGTGAGAAAGTAACCACTTCATCCTGTCCTGCAAAGATCACATCATGGTCTCCCACGATAGTTCCGCCTCTTACAGCGCTGATGCCGATCTCTTTAACAGGTCTCTTCTGTCTGCGGCTGCTTCTGTCAAATACATATTCATACTTTTCTCCCTCAGGGAATGCGGCATTTACTGAATCAGCAAGTGCAATGGCTGTTCCGCTGGGAGCGTCAAGTTTAAGATTGTGATGCTTTTCTACTACTTCAATATCGAATCCGTTGTCTGCAAGGATAGGCGCATACTCCTTTAAAACCTTCATAAGAAGATTTACTCCAAGAGACATATTTGCTGACTTCAAAACAGCTACGCTCTTTGAAATCTCAGCCACTTTATCAAGCTGTTCTTTTGAAAGTCCGGTGGTGCAAAGCACAACGGGAACGTTCTTCTCTTTACAATAACCAAGGAGTTTATCGACGGCTGATGCAGTTGAAAAATCGATAATTACATCTGCACCTGCAGGAAGATCATAAACGTCTTTAACCACCGGATATGAATTGTGTCCGTCATCAAACAGATCAACACCGGCAAGCATATTTAAATCCTTATCGGCAGCAACGATAGCTGAAATAACCTGTCCCATTTTTCCGTTGCAGCCGTTCATCACTACATTAACCATTGTCTATTCCTCCCTCATGACCAAATTAGAGAATTCCGTATTCCTTCATTGTCTTAGTAAGTCTCTCCACATTGGCAGGCTCCATCTCTGTAAGAGGAAGGCGAAGTCCACCGGGAGCAAGGCCCATAAGCTCAACTGCTTTCTTAACGGGAATAGGGTTAACCTCACAGAAAAGCGCATTGCAAAGATCAAGAGCTCTGAGCTGTTCAGCACATGCCTTCTTAGCGTCTCCGTCAAGGAATGCCTGACACATGTCATGAGTCTGCTTGGGAGCTACGTTTGCAAGCACGGAGATAACACCGATTCCACCAAGTGACATGATGGGAATAATCTGGTCATCGTTACCGGAATAAATATCAATGCAACCCTTGCTGATTGCTGCAAGATGAGCAATCTGGCTGATGTTTCCGCTGGCTTCTTTAATAGCTACAATGTTTTTGCAATCCTTTGCAAGTCTGACAACAGTCTCAGGAAGGATGTTGCATCCTGTTCTGCTGGGAACATTGTAAAGGATAACAGGGATATTGATTGCGTCCGCAGTAGTCTTGAAGTGCTGATAAAGACCGTTCTGAGTAGCCTTGTTGTAGTAAGGGCTAACGAGAAGAACTGCGTCTACGCCATAGCTTTCAGCCTCTTTAGAGAGGTATACTGCAGTCTCGGTGCAGTTAGAACCGGTTCCTGCGATAACGGGAACTCTCTTCTTAACTACATCTACACAAAACTTAACTGTCTCAAGATGCTCCTCGTGGCTCTGAGTTGATGCTTCGCCTGTAGTTCCGCATACAATAATAGCATCTGTTCCGCCTGCAATCTGAAACTCGATGAGCTTTTCAAATGCAGGGTAATCTATCTCACCATTTGACTTCATAGGTGTAACAATTGCAACACCGGATCCTGTAAAAATAGACATATAATATCCTCTTTTCGCAAAAACTTGTAAGTTATAATTAAATCAAAATGATTATAACACCATAAATATCTATCATCAACCACTTTAGCGCGCTAAATTATTGATTTTGTGCGAATCCTGCACGTTTTCTGAGCCTTGAATCAAGAAGCTTCTTTCTGATACGAAGCTTGGTAGGGGTTACTTCCAAAAGCTCATCGGTCTCGATGAAATCAAGAGCCTGCTCCAGTGAAAGGATCCTGGGAGGAGTAAGTCTCAATGCTTCATCTGCGCTGGAAGAACGGGTATTGGTAAGCTGTTTTTTCTTGCAGACATTAACTTCGATGTCTTCAGCCTTACCGGTCTGTCCAACTACCATTCCAGCGTATACTTTTTCGCCGGGACCGATGAAAAGAGTTCCTCTTTCCTGTGCATTGAAAAGACCATAAGTTATAGCCTCTCCTGCTTCGAAAGCGATGAGTGATCCCTGCTTACGATAAGAGATGTCTCCCTTGTAAGGAGCATATCCGTCGAAGGTGGTATTGATGATTCCGTTGCCCTTGGTATCGGTCATAAACTCACCACGATATCCGATAAGTCCTCTTGAAGGGATTGAGAACTCAAGTCTTGTATAGGTGCCTCCTGAGATGCTGCCCATATTTCTGAGTTCACCCTTTCTCTGACCGAGCTTCTCGATAACAGCTCCGGCAAAGTCATTGGGAACGTCGATATATGCAAGTTCCATGGGCTCAAGACGCTTTCCGTTCTCGTCCTCTTTATAGAGAACCTGTGCCTTTGACACAGCGAATTCAAATCCTTCACGACGCATATTCTCGATAAGGACTGAAAGATGAAGTTCTCCTCTTCCGCTTACCTTGAATCTGTCGGTTGAATCGGTCTCTTCAACACGAAGTGAAACGTCGGTATTTAATTCCTTTAAAAGTCTTTCTCTGATATGACGGCTGGTAACGTACTTTCCTTCCTGACCTGCAAGAGGCGAATCGTTAACAATGAAATCCATCGCTATGGTAGGCTCTGAGATCTTCTGGAAAGGAATGGGATTTACTGCATCGGGAGAGCAAAGGGTATCTCCGATATGAATGTCTGCAATACCTGAGATCGCAACGATTGATCCGATTCCGGCTTCCTTAACTTCTACCTTGTTAAGTCCGTCATACTCGTAAAGTTTGCTAACCTTAACCTTAACCTGCTTATCAGGCTCATGATGGTTACAGATAACTACGTCCTGGTTAACCTTGATGGTACCGTTATCAACTTTACCTACACCGATACGTCCGACGTACTCGTTGTAATCGATGGTGCTGATAAGTACCTGTGTACCTGCATCGGGGTCTCCCTCGGGAGCAGGAATATAATCTAAGATAGTCTCGAAGAGAGGCTCCATATCGGTTCCGGGCTCATCTGCATCAAGGGATGCGATACCTGCCTTAGCGGAAGCGAATACGAAAGGACAATCAAGCTGTGAATCGTCTGCATCGAGCTCAAGGAAAAGCTCAAGTACTTCATCTACAACTTCATTGGGTCTTGCTTCGGGTCTGTCGATCTTGTTGATACATACAATAACGGGAAGTTTAAGTTCAAGTGCCTTTCTGAGCACGAACTTGGTCTGGGGCATTGCGCCTTCAAAAGCATCAACCACGAGAACTACACCGTTTACCATCTTAAGAACTCGCTCAACTTCTCCGCCGAAATCAGCGTGGCCGGGAGTGTCGATGATATTGATCTTGGTGTCCTTGTACATAACTGCGGTGTTCTTGGAAAGGATGGTGATTCCTCTTTCTCTCTCGATATCGTTGGAGTCCATAACACGCTCAGCTACTTCCTGATTATCACGGAATACACCGCTCTGCTTTAAAAGCTCGTCTACAAGAGTGGTCTTACCATGGTCAACGTGGGCAATGATCGCAATGTTTCTTACATTTTCTCTTTTCTGTCTCATTTCTTCATAATCCTCTTAAAAAATATTATCTTTTCATTTTCCTTATTCCCCCGTGCCCTGTTTGTACTCCTGAGCTTTTTGCTTCATGTCTCCGGCATTCGCCAATGCTGCTTCCGACTCTTCGTCGCTTCCCAAAAGCCTTGCAAGCTCTGCCACAGATTCTTCACCTTCTATATATCTGACATTTGTAATGGTTGATCCTTCCGATGCCTGTTTCTCGATAACGAAATGGGCATCTGCCATTGCGGCGATCTGCGGCAGGTGTGTAATGCAAAGCACCTGATGCTTCTTTCCAAGCAGCCCCAACTGCTCAGAAACCTTCCATGCCGTTCTTCCGCTGATACCGGAATCTATCTCATCAAATATCAAAGTATCAATACTGTCCTGTGCCGCCATAACGGTCTTGATTCCAAGCATGATCCTTGAAAGTTCACCGCCGCTGGCGACGCTTCCCAGAGGCTTTAATGCCTCGCCGGGATTGGTTGAAATGAGGAATTCAACCTCATCGTAACCCTTTGCTGTGGGCTCGTTCTCGCTCCTTACGTCGATCTCAAATTCAACAGTAAGGAAGTTAAGCCCCACAAGGGATTCCTTAAGCTTTTCGCCAAGTACTTTCGCCACTTCTTTTCTCTTTTTTGAGAGGGCTTCGCACTTTTTATAAAGGTCTTTTTTAAGCGAATCCGCTTTTTCTTTCAGCCTATATATATATCCTTCATAGTCGGCATATTTGTCAAGTTTTTCCCTGGCATTTTCCGAATATTTTATAATTTCTTCAATGCTGTCACCATACTTTCTCTTGAAGTTATTGATAAGATCAAGCCTTTCGGTGATACTCTCAAATTCTCCCTCTTCAAAAGTAAGGTCGGACATATATCCTGAAAGTTCCCTGTTAAAGTCATTCATAAGGCCTTCGATATCGGCCAGCTGGCTTTCCAGGGATTCTATTTTCTTGTCATATCCGGAAACGCTTCCTACGCTCCTGAGAGCCATGCCGATAAGTTCGGCAGCATTTCCTTCGCTTTCGGATGTGGCGTTGTGAGCCTCGTTTAAGGCTTCCACGATCTTTCTTGAGTTGGACATAAGAGAATACTTTTCTTCAAGCTTCTCGTCCTCTCCGATCTCAAGAGCAGCCGCTTCGATCTCGTTACACTCGAACTCAAGAAGGGATTTTTCTCTCTCGATATCCGAGGTATCTTTTTCGTTTTCCGAAAGTTCCTTTAAAGCTTCTTTATATTCCTTGAAGCACTCTGCCACGTCCTTAAGGAGCTTATCAAGTTCCTTTTCTCCGTAGGCATCAAGTATCTCAAGGTGCTTTGACTTCTTTAACAAACTTTGATGCTCGTGCTGACCGTGGATATCGATAAGATCCTCGGCAAGAGCCTGTACCTGTTTTGCGGTAACATTCTCGCCGTTAATCTTACATGAACTCTTTCCCTGCATGAGCTTTCTTGTAAGGATGATGTTTCCGTCCTCCTCGGGCTCAATATCCATGTCCCGAAGGGTATCCAAAACCTTTTTGTCCTTACTGTTAAACACAAGCTCAACATATCCGGAATCGGCACCCTTTCTTAAAAGGGATGCATCAAACTTTCCGCCGAGAGCAAGGTTAACCGATCCGATAAGAAGCGATTTACCTGCACCCGTTTCACCGGTAATGATATTGAGGCCTTCGGTGAATTCCACTTCGGTCTCTTCTATCAAAGCCAGATTTTTAACATGTATACTTTGTAACATTTAAGGTAATTCCCCCGATGTATGTATTATTGCAGTACCATGGCTTTGATCTTTTCCATCAGTGTCCTGGTCTCACCAACGGTTCTGACTGCTGCCATAATAGTATCATCTCCCGCAATACTACCGACTATCTCGGAAAAATCAAGGGCATCGATTGCTGCCGCAACCGCCATTGCCATTCCCGAAACGGTCTTTATAACAAGGATGTTCTGTGCCATGTCAACCGACACAAATCCGTCCTTAAGTACTCTTATGAATTTGTCATTGAGATCTCCTCTCTGGGTATTGATCATAATATATTTCTGATTACCCGAAGATCCCTGTACTTTTGTGAGGCCAAGTTCTCTGATATCTCTTGAAACAGTGGCCTGGGTAACTTCGAAACCGCCCTTGCAAAGAAGAGCCGCAAGTTCCTCCTGGGTACCGATCTCGTTTGTTTCGATAAGTTCAATTAGTTTTCTTTGTCTGGTAGATTTCATATTTATTTCTCACTCATTTTCTTGTTAAGGATTTCCAAAAAGCTGTCCTTGCCGATCTTGGCAAAGCTGACCTTGGAATCCGAGCACCTGATATAAATACTGTCGCCTGTCCTGACTATTCTATTATTACTTCCGTCAAAGCTAAGCTCCATCTCCTGATTTCTGCCGTCCTTTGAGGAAGGAATATCGATTCTTATCTCATCCTTGCATGAAAGGATGATGCTTCTATGATTCAGTGAATGGGGACAGATAGGTGTCAATATCATAAGGTCCGAAGCAGGGCTGGCAATGGGGCCTCCTGCTGAAAGATTGTAACCGGTGGATCCTGTAGGCGTTGCAATGATAACACCGTCTGCAAGATAATCGGACAACTCCTGACCGTTTACCGAGATATTGAATCCCACTATCCTAAGGCCGCCGTTACGTGTAAGAACAACATCGTTTAATGCTCTTACATAATCTTCGTTTCCGACACGTCCCTCGAGAAGAAGTCTCTTCTCCACTGTGAAATCGTCATCTATAAGATTCTTTAAAGCTTTTTCAATCGATGTAGGCTCAACTTCCGTTAAGAAGCCAAGCTTACCAAGATTTACTCCGATAACAGGGCCTTTCATAAAGCCCGTGTCACGGATAGCTGTAAGGATCGTTCCGTCTCCGCCGAGGACAATGGTTACCACATCCTCTGAAAATTCACCCTCATATTCATCAAACATGGTGACTTCGGCACCATATTCCTTTAAGGTATCAACCACCTTTTTTGTGATCTCACCTTCATTATCCTTGTAAGGATTTTTAAATATAACAAACTTTTTCATTACTGTTTCCTTTAGAGCTTATGTGATCCTGAAACGATCTCTTCGATAAGGCTCTTATACTTTTCTTCAAAAGCAGCGCCCTGTTTTTCGGAAAGCATTAGGTCAAGTTTTTCCTCTGCTTCTCTTTCTTCAAGGGCAAGTATATCTTCATCGATATCTTCACGCTTAACGATGTGCATGAGATATTCGATATTTCCTTCGGGGCCTTTGATAGGTGAGAAGTCGATGGCTCTTACTTCAAATCCGATCATATCGGCGTATGTAACGATCTTGGAAATAACTTCTCTGTGAGTACTCTCTTCCCTGACTACACCGTTCTTTCCGACCTTATCTCTTCCCGCTTCAAACTGAGGCTTAATAAGACAGACCATCATTCCGCCGGTCTTTAAAAGATTACGGGCTGGGATCAGGATCTTTGTCAGCGAAATAAACGAAACATCCACGCTGGCAAAATCAAGGACGTCGGGAATGTCATCAGGCTTCATAAATCTGAAGTTGGTCTGTTCCATGACAACGACTCTCTCATCGTTCCTAAGTTTCCAATCAAGCTGACCGTGACCAACGTCAACAGAGTACACTTTTGATGCACCGTTCTGAAGCATGCAGTCCGTAAATCCTCCGGTGGAAGCACCTATGTCCATGCAGATCTGGTTTTCCAGATTAAAGCCCCAAATATCCATGGCTTTCTCAAGTTTCAGTCCGCCGCGGCTGACGTACTTGGGAGACGCTCCTCTTACTTCAACCTTAACCTTTGATGTGTCGAAGAAGCTTCCGGCTTTATCTTCCTTTTGGCCGTTAACATAGACAACGCCGCTCATTATGATGGCTTTCGCCTTTTCTCTTGAGGGTGCATATCCGTCCTGCACCAAAATAACATCAAGTCTTTCTTTCATATAAAAACCTATTTAAAAGCTATCATATAGTGTTTAAAATCTTTTCCATAACGGAGTCCGCATCGATACCGCACTGGATCTTTAAGCTGTTACAATCGCCATGCTCAACATAACCATCGGGTAGACTAATGATGAGGCACTTAACATCTGTTTCCGGATTCTCCATCTTTTCCGAATTGATAAAATCAAGAACCTTTTCGCCGTATCCTCCGCTTCTTACGCCCTCTTCAAGAGTAACGATAAGCTTGTGACATCGCATTGCTTCCCTGATGGATTCTTTATCGATGGGAGAAACAAATCTTGCATTGATAAGGCTGGCTTTATGTCCCTTTTCATCAAGTTTCTTTCTGACTGCTTCCGCAGTTTCAACCATGGAGCCCACAGCAAAAAGAGCGATCTCTTCTTCTCTGTAGATCCATTCCGCAGTTCCCAGTTTTATCTCTGAGCGGAACTCTTCAAGGCCTTCGTAAACAGCCCCTCTGGGATATCTGATTGAAATAGGTGCATCAAAATCAACTGCGAATTTAAGCATATCCGAGAACTCCCAAAGGTTCTTGGGCGCCATAACAGTCATTCCGGGAATACCGGATAAAAACGCAAGATCGAAAATACCCTGATGAGTCTCTCCGTCGTTACCAACGATTCCTGCTCTGTCCACTGCGAATACAACAGGCAGCTGCTGGAGGCAAACATCATGGATTATCTGATCGTATGCTCTCTGTAAAAATGAGGAGTAGATCGCAACAACAGGGATCATTCCACCGGCCGCAAGTCCTGCAGCAAAAGTAACTGCATGCTCCTCCGCGATACCTACGTCAAAGAATCTCTCGGGGTAGGCATTTAAGAATCTCTTCAGTCCGGTTCCGTCGGGCATTGCTGCCGTAATGGCGCATACTCTGGGGTTTCTTGCTCCCAGTTTTACCATGACAGTAGAGAAAACATTGGTCCAAGAAACAGCGGACTGCTTCTTAGGAAGACCTGTCTCTATATCGAAGGGACCTGTTCCGTGGAACCTTGCGGGATGACGGATGGCAGGCTCATAGCCCTTTCCCTTTTCAGTAATGACATGGATCATTACCGCACGGTTAATACGCTTTGCCTTTCTGATGGCGGTGCGCATTGCGTCAATATCATGTCCGTTGATGGGACCGATATAAACAATTCCCATTTCCTCAAACATCATGCCGGGTAAGTAAAGAGATTTCAAACTGTTCTTTGCACGTCTGATATTTCTTACAATGCTGTCTCCGGCAGGAGTTTTAACGATCTTGTTATATACATCATCCTTGAGATCGAGATAACCTTCGGATGTTCTTATCGAGTTAAGATACTTGGGGATTCCACCCACATTTTCGGAAATAGACATCTTGTTATCATTAAGGATGATGATAAAATTGGTGTCCAGTTTTCCTGCATTGTTGAGGGCCTCAAAAGCAAGTCCGCCTGTAAGGGATCCGTCTCCTATAACGGAAACAATGGTCCTCTTTTCTCCTGCAAGATCTCTTGCTTTTACAAGTCCGAGACCTGCTGAGATGGAAGTAGAACTGTGGCCTGTATTAAATGCATCGCATTCGCTTTCTTTCCTCTTGGGGAAACCACTCATGCCATGATACATTCTCAAAGTATCAAAGCCTTCTTTTCTTCCGGTCAAAACTTTATGCGTATAAGACTGGTGACCCACATCCCAAATGATCTCGTCCTTGGGAAGATTAAGTTCCAAATGAAGGGCTAATGTAAGTTCAACAACACCGAGGTTAGAACCCAAGTGTCCGCCGGTATGGCTGATCTTCTCTATGAGGAACTCCCTAATCTCTTCAGAAAGTACATTCAAATGCTCTGCGGGAATCTTTTTTATGTCACCGGTATTATTTATTTTTTCAAGATACATAACATACCCCGCTGGGAAATTTCGTAATCAATAAGTCCTGCCGATCAAAGAATCTATTAAAGCAAGCATAAATCCTTTGTCTCCGGGAAGTGATGAAAGAAGCTCTTCTGCTTCTTTGCTGAGGCTGAGCACTTTCTCTTTCGAAGGCTCGATGCCGTTTATCGTAACGTAAGTTGCTTTTCCGTTGGCAGCGTCGCTTCCGGTCTTCTTTCCTAACTTCTCGGTATTACCGATAACGTCAAGAAGATCATCCCGGATCTGGAATGCAACTCCAACATTCGAGCCAACTCTTTCAAGTAATTTAACCTGTTCGTCATCAGCTCCCGCAAGAACCGCACCAACCATAAGAGCTGCCTCTATAAGGCATGCGGTTTTATGTTCATGAATAAACATAAGGTCACCAATGGTTACATCTTCTTTTTCTTCAGCCTCAATATCGGCACACTGTCCTCCGATCATTCCGTATATTCCGGCTTTCTTTGAAAGGATCGCTGAAGCCTTAAGGATTCGGGTCGCACACTCGGCGTGGCAGCTGACTGATTCTTCCGCTGCCTTCATCATCATTTCAAAGGCATAATTCAAAAGTGCATCTCCGGCAAGGACTCCCATGCCGTCACCGTACATCTTCCAAGTGGTAAGACGTCCTCTTCTGTACTCGTCATTATCCATAGCAGGAAGATCGTCGTGTACCAGAGAGTAGGTGTGAATATATTCCATGGCTGCCATAAAACAGCCCAGCTTATGATCAATCTTATCGTCACATTCATGTGAGAAAAGCCTGAAGGATTCAAGGATCATTACAGGTCTGAGTCTTTTTCCTCCGGCCATTACCGAGTAGTCCATGGCTTCCATTACTGTGGCAGCCGGTCCCTCTGCCTTTGGCAAAAGTTCCTTAAGGATCTTTTCGACGTCCTCTACGTCCTTATCAAGTCTTGTTTTAAACAACTCTTTATCCATTATTCAAAATCCTCTGTCTCGCCGTTCTCAAGGAGCTTCTGAACTTTTTTCTCTACTCTGTCTATCTGCTTGTTGCATTCGGAAACAAGCTTAACACCCTTGCTGTATTCAGCGAAGGCATCCTCAAGGGAAGTATCATCATCCTCAAGCTTTTCAATGATCTCATCAAGATTATCGAGCATCTGCTCAAGAGAAAGTTTTTCGTTTGATTTTTTAGCTTTCGATTCAGCCATTTATTTCTCCTCAATACTGTCAACAGTTGCAGCAATATATCCATCGGTTAATGAAAGATTAATGTGACTGCCCTTCTTAACCTGCTTTACACTTTTTACTCTCTTGCCTTCTTCATCGGCCATATAAGCAAATCCGCTCTCAAGTTTTTTAAGAGGCGAACCGCCTTCAAGCTTTGATGCAAGAAGAACAAGTCTGTTTCTTTTGTCCTTGATCTTTAGGGACATGGAGTCATAAAGCCTGTCGGTAAGACGAGCCGTTCTTTCTCTTACCTGTCTTAGCTTGGCTTCCGGAGATAAAAGTGAAAGTTCTCTTTCATAGCGCTGAACATTCTCTCTCTTTCTTCGAAGTACCTGTTGCATATAGTAGTCAAGATTATCACGTCTTGACATGATCTCATTATCGATATCAGCGATCTCACGGACAGCAAGTTCAGCTGCTGCGGAAGGTGTTGCCGCTCTTAAATCAGCTACGAAGTCAGCGATGGTAAAATCAACTTCATGACCTACTGCAGAGATTATTGGAACGCTGCAGTCAAATATGGCCTGGGCAACAATTTCTTCATTAAAAGCCCATAGGTCCTCCATGGAACCTCCGCCTCGTCCGACGATCATAACGTCAACACCGTATTTTTCAAGGGCTTTGATACCTTTTACAATACTTGGGGCTGCATCAGCTCCCTGAACGATGGCAGGATAAAGAATAAGATTGATATATGGATTGCGTCTTTTGGATACATTGATGATATCCCTAACCGCAGCTCCTGTGGACGCCGTAACAATTCCAACAGTCTTTGCATTCTTGGGGATTGGTTGTTTGTATTCAGCCGCAAACATGCCCCTCTCTTCAAGTTCCTCTTTTAAGCGCTCGAACTTTTCGTAGAGTTCTCCGGAACCTTCCTGAGTAATCTGGTTGGCATAGAGCTGATAGGAACCGCCCTTAAGATAAACATCAACCTGTCCTGTTGCTATGACCTTCATACCATCGGTCATCCTAAATGCAAGACCGCTGCGATTTCCGGCGAACATAACGCAGTTAATACATCCGCTCTCATCCTTTAGGGTAAAGTAAATATGCCCCGAAACGTGGTATTTACAGTTACTCACCTCACCCGAAACACTTAAGTGCTTAAGGAGATAGTCCTGGTTAAATGTGTTCTTGATGTACTTATTCAGTTGTCCGACAGTGTACACATTTTCGGGCATTTTTCGGTCCCTGTAAAAATGGAAATAAAGCAGTACCGCTTTGGCACTGCTTTACTCTATTCCCCTTGCTGTTTTAATCTTTGATAAAACCGCATTGACGAATGCACCCGAGTTTTCCTGACCATATGTCTTGGCGAGCTCAACAGCTTCATCCATTGCAACGGCTACGGGTATATCATCATCAAAACACATCTCATATACCGCAAGTCGCATGATAGCCAGTTCAACTTTACCGATCCTGGTAATGTCCCATCCATCGGCATTCTCGTCAATAATAGAATCAAGCTCTGATTTGCGTCCTATGATCTTGTCGTATCTTCCGGTAACATAGTCGCTGTCCTCGGGATCTACGGTACCGTTGTCACAGTCCTCGCAAAACATCCTGATCTGTTCCGGCATTTCTTCCGGTGAATTAAATTCTATACGAAACAGGAGCTTAAAAAGCCTGTCTCGAAGCTCATGTCTGTTCATCATCTATAATCAGACCTCTACATCGATAACACGTACATTTACGCTCTTAACAGTCATACCGGTCATATTCTCAACAGAATTCTTAACCTTGTTCTGAACCTGCTGAGAAATGGCGGGAATTGAATAACCGCTCTGAATGGTAATTGCAAGTGAAACCCTAACAATGTCCTCTCTAATGTCTACTTTAACGCCCATGGTCTTGTCATGGACACCAACTTTGCTCATAAGCTCGCTGGTATATGTATTGCCTACGTTAACTACGCCGTCAGTCTCTGCTGCCGCAAGAGCTGCGATCTTTGCAACAACATCATCTGCAATAAGAATCTCCATAAAAACTCCTTTCAAAGTGCCTAAACACTTTAAGCGTATAATACTGAATAATTATAGCATATCTCGTATAAAAATAAAATAATTTAATTCTTGCTAAACTCAGTAAGAATAAGGCCTTTGTTTCTCTCCTCAGTCATGCCGATGCTCCAGGGATTAATGAATAAAAGAAGGGGATTGCCTTTCATATCCTTAACCTTCTTCATATCGGATGTACCGATAAGCTTAGCAACATCGAAGTCCTGATGATTCTCGATCCATCTGATGTGCTCGTAAGGAAGATTCTCAAGCTTGATCTCAACGTTATACTCGTTTTCTAGTCTGTACTTAAGAACGTCAAACTGAAGAACACCGACAACGCCTACGATGATCTCCTCAAGTCCGGTATTGAACTCCTGGAAGATCTGGATAGCACCTTCCTGAGCGATCTGCTCGATACCCTTAACAAACTGCTTACGCTTCATGGTATCTACCTGACGTACTCTCGCGAAATGCTCGGGTGCGAAGGTGGGGATTCCTTCGTACTTAAAGTTACTCTTGGGAGCACAAAGAGTATCTCCAATTGAGAAAATACCGGGATCGAAAATACCGATGATATCTCCTGCATAAGCCTCTGTCAGGATCTTTCTGTCATCAGCCATGATCTGCTGAGGCTGTGAAAGACGCATTACTTTATTGCCCTGTACATGACGAACTTCTGCGCTTGCGTCGTATCTTCCGGAACAAACTCTGATGAAAGCGATACGGTCTCTGTGAGCCTTGTTCATGTTTGCCTGAATCTTGAAAACAAATGCGCTGAAATCATTGGTCATAGGATCGATTTCTCCGCAATCTGCCTTTCTGGGAAGGGGTGTGGTTGCCATATCAAGGAAATGCTTAAGGAAAATCTCTACACCGAAGTTGGTAAGAGCGGATCCGAAGCATACAGGTGTAAGGTCGCCCTTCTGAACCACATCAAGATCAAAATCAGCTCCTGCTCCGTCCAAAAGCTCAAGTTCTTCAAAGAGCTTATCGGTTGCGGCATCACCAATGGTCTTTCTTAAAAGAGCCTCATCCGAAACAGGGATCTCGGTAGCAACACCTTCCTTGGTTCCCTTCTCGGTATCGGAATAGCAAATTACGCAATTCTTGTTTCTGTCGTAAACACCTTTGAAATCCTTACCGGAACCGATGGGCCAGTTTACGGGACAGGTTGCAATACCAAGCTCTTTTTCAATATCATCAAGAAGTTCAAAGGTGTCCATTGCGTCACGGTCCATCTTGTTGATAAAGGTAAAGATGGGAATATGGCGCATAACACAGACTTTGAAAAGCTTTCTTGTCTGAGCCTCAACACCCTTTGATGCATCGATTACCATGACTGCAGAGTCGGCTGCCATAAGGGTACGATAGGTATCCTCGGAGAAGTCCTGGTGACCGGGGGTATCAAGAATATTAATGCAATAGCCATCATATTCAAACTGAAGGACTGAGGAAGTAACGGAAATACCACGCTCCTTCTCGATCTCCATCCAGTCTGAAACGGCATGACGAGCCGTAGCTTTTCCCTTTACGGAACCCGCAAGATTGATGGCTCCTCCGTAAAGAAGGAACTTCTCGGTAAGAGTGGTTTTACCTGCATCGGGGTGGGAAATGATGGCAAATGTACGTCTTCTTTTAATTTCACTAACTGTATCTGACATAATTTATCTCCTATTTTTGCACATACATTCGAAATGATATCATTTTTTATGCAAAAAGTAAATATAATGAATAAAAAAGGAAACTATTTATCTTTCCGATAGTTTCCTTTAAGTAACAGTTTTGCTTTTATTTGTAGGTTTCTTCGCATTTTGAGAGAGCCGCTGCGATCACCGCATCCATGTCATAGTACTTGTACTCTCCCAAACGCCCTCCAAAGATAAATTTATCCTCTTTGTCCGCAAGCGCCTTATACTTCTCACACAAAGCGTTGTTTTCCTCATCATTCACAGGATAAAAAGGTTCGTCACCCGGCTTCCATTCAAAAGGATACTCCCTTGAAATCACTGTATTTTTGAGTTCGTTTCCTTCATCATCAAGACCATTTGTAAACCACTTATGTTCTATGACTCTGATATAAGGAGTATCTTTATCAGTATAATTAACAACAGCTCTTCCCTGATGATCTTTTTCCTCAAGTATATCTCTTTCAAAGCGAAGGCTTCTGTATTTTAGTGCCCCGAATCTGTATCCATAAAACTCATCAATTTGGCCGGTATAGACTATTTTCTCGGCCAGACCATCAAATCCTTCTTTATCGGAAAAATAATCCGTATTAAGCCTAACCTCTATTCCGTCAAGAAGATTTTCAAAAAACTTCGTATATCCGCCTTTGGGAATCCCCTGGTACTTGGAATCAAAATAGTTATTGTCAAAAGTAAATCTAACGGGAAGCCTCTTAATGATAAACGCCGGGAGATCCTTGCATTCTCTTCCCCACTGCTTTTCGGTATAGCCCTTTATGAGCTTTTCAAATATGTCACGACCGACAAGGGAGATTGCCTGCTCTTCAAGATTCTTCGGATCAACAATACCCGCTTCTCTTCGCTGCTTTTCTATCTTTGCGGAAGCTTCTTCAGGGCTTTCCACGCCCCACATTTCCTTAAAAGTATGCATATTAAAGGGCAAGGAATAAACCTCGCCCTTGTAGTTTGCCACCGGCTCATGAATATAACGGGTAAACTCAGCAAAGCGATTAACATATTCCCATACCCTTTGGTTATCGGTATGAAAAATATGTGCTCCATACTTATGAACATGGATCCCATCCACATCTTCCGTATAGACATTTCCGCCTATATGTGGTCTCTTGTCAATCACAAGGACCTTTTTACCCGCATCGTAGGCCTGACGTGCAAATACTGCTCCGTATAAGCCTGCTCCGATGATCAAATAATCGTATTTCAATTTTAAATTCCCATAATTGACTTTCTGTACCAGCTCAAGGTATCAAGATATGCCTCATATACCTTATCAACTTCGAAATGTCTCAAAAGCATTACTCTTGAAACTTCGCTCCAGTCAGCCTGCTCGTAAGCAAGAATGAATTCAAGAACGGGAGCAAGTTTTCCTTCGTGGAAAATAAGTGCCTCTTTGATGTCCTTTGAAACATGTATCAAATCGAGGGCTTCTTCCATGGGCTTGTCAAGAATAACATCGATCATTGAGAAAAGTCCCATAAGGAAAAGCTCTTCGCTCTGCATCTTAAGATCAAAGAATCCTGCGATATTTTCAGCAAATCTTGCACGAAGAAGTGTAAGACGTGTGATCTCGTTGGGCTGATCGGATGAGATCTCATTTACAACCGCCGTGTTGATCCACTTTTTAAGTTCCTTCTGTCCGATCATTGCCGCAGCATGACGGATTGTGGTGATCTCAGCGGTCTTAACGACTCTGTTAACCATCTGGAGAAGTGAAAGTGTAAGGGCAGTATCTCGTCCAATGATATCCGCTGCTTCGTTAAGTTCGAAGTCAGGATTATTAACGATCTTTAACAGCTCAAGCTGGGTGATCTTGGAAGGAGCGATTGCCTTGCTACCCTTTGTAACGGGAAGTCTGTAGAACTCACCTTCAAAGAGCTGATATCCGCCATCCGCCTTGAGTCCCTCAAAGGTTTCGTTGGTATCAATGTTACCTGCTATAAGCTGTGCATGGGGATAAAGTTTTGCAAAGAAAACCTTAGCCTTATCAATAGCGATCTTCTTATTGTTAAGGAAGACGTAATCAACAAGTTCAAGGATAGGAGCGAAAACCTGGAATTCGGAAACCGCGATCTTACGGATGGCGATCTTGAATCCTGCAGCCTTAAGTTCCTTAAGTCTGTTAACATATGCATCTACAGGCGGAACGGTACGGTCAATAAGAAGCGCCACTCTTGTATGAGGCACTTTGCACTGCTCCTCAATGTTTGAGAAAACAGAGACATTGGTTACGGGAACGAAAACCATCTGATGGGGCATAAGGGTTTCAACGCCCATGGCGTTAACCGCTTCGAGACCCTGAATGTAGGTGGCTCCGTCGTAGATACCGGTAACCTGACCGAGAGGATTAAGGAACATGTTATCCTTCTGAGTAAAGACAGAATACGCACTGACCGCAAGTTTTTCATCAAACAACGGTATAAGTGTAAGTAACATACAGACTCCTTTCCGTCCGGCACTTTGCCGTGACAAGACAAAACCCTTTTACAGTGCTCTGTCTTTTGCTGTGAGATTAGATATGACTACAAACAGTAAACCGACTCCGATAAAGACATCGGAAAGATTAAAAACCAAATTCCTTATCTTTTGAGGTTTTACATCAAGACTCGCATAATCCATAACATATCCTTTGGTTACACGATCGTATGTATTACTCATTGCTCCGCCGAGCAAGAAAGACAGGCCTGTTTTTTCAAGAACTCTTCCTCGCTTACCTGAAGTAAAAAGAAGGGCGAGGAAAGTGAGAAAAGTTGCTCCGATTGAAATACCTTTTACTTCTTGAGGATACTTCTGTCCAAGGTTTAAAAGCGCGCCTCTGTTATGATGGCGTCTGAATCTTAATCGTCCTTTTTGTACCTCATCCAAAGCGGATCCGGGGAGTTCACGGTCCATCTTGTCTTTAATGTACATATCCGTGGCTGCGATCGCTGTGGCCCCTGCAAAGGGAAGCATTGCAGCAAAAGCTGATGTCCTTTTTTTCATATAGCTTTACCCCACAAATATAATATGGAAATTTTTAAACATTCCTATAAGATATTCTACCATTTTCTGACTAATTTGAAAACTATTAGTTTTTTATACCATGTTTCTTTAAAAGTTCAGCCATTTCAGCATATTGCTTTGCGTATAAATGGAAGCCGTCAAAGGTGTATTCTTCTATCAAATAGCCCCTTTCATCAACAAAGGGAGGGTTGCAATCTATGTAAAATACAGTCTCTCCGTCTGCCAATTCTGAAATGGCCACATTCTTGTCATTGATATTTACGTTCTTATATACACCGGTCTCATCTGCTTTCTCAGCTTTTTCTGAGATTCTCAAGTTTGAAATCAGGAATATAACGGCTCCGGGCTGTTTTTCTTTGATCTCTTCTATCATATCGCTGAAGTTTGATTTAAAGTCCGCGGTTGTTCCGTAACCACAGTCATTGGTGCCAAGCATGATATAGATCTTGCCGTATTTCTTTGCCGCCATTGCCTCATCGAGCTTATACTTCTTATTGTTGTTCTGGCAGATAACGCTCTTTCCACCCTTATAATTAAAGATGCAATAACCGTTGTCACAATAAAAATCCGCCTTATCCCAGCCGGAATAATCATATATTCCAACCATTCTGGAATCGCCGATAAAGCAGGCGTCGTCATAGTAAGAGTCATCAACAGTCACATAATTGGCAACTGTATCAAGCGCGATCTTTCCGGGGTCTGAGTAATAGTAGGAGTCAGTCTCAATTGGCTCATATACAACATAATTATTTTGAACATCACCAAAGGAATAGGGATATCTTGTTACTTCGCCAAGTACTTCTCCGAGATGTCCTGCTTCCCCAATCTGTTCTCCCAATGATGAATTATTATCAGCGGCTGCATCTATTTTTTGACCGTTATCTGCATTGCCTTTACCCTCATTACCTCCATCGCTATCGGATCCGGCATTTGAGTTTTCGTTATCTTTACCTTCTACAGTATTTTCTGACGCAGTCTTATCCCCTTGTTCATCCGGCGCTCCAAGAAAGCTTTCTATAGCACCCAGTTTACTGTTTTCCTCTACAGCATGTTCTCTGGCCTGCTCAGTCTTTTCGGTCATCTTCTTTTCGTCGTGCTCTTCCTTGGCCTGTACCGCAGAATAACCCCAGAAGATAAAGACAGCGGCGATCATGAGGAAAGTGTAAGGAGCCCTTTTAATAAATCCACTCAAACTGAAACCATTTCTGCTTGCAGGCTTTTTAGGCGCAGCAGCTTTTCCTGCATTTGAAGGCTTATACGAGCTATATGCATAGTTATTTGATTTTTTATTCTTAACCAGTTTGTTACTCATTTACACATTCGCGTTTCTTAGTTGTTTATTTCCCACGCCTCAAATCAAGGTTCTAAAACTTGTAGTACATAAACACATTTCCTTTGCCCTGCATGATAAAATGCACTGCCAAAAGAAACATTACAAGGAATAATGGTATAAGCCACTTCTTTTCGGAAAACTTTTTATATAGTTTTCCCGGGAAAGGTGTCATGAAGACTACTCCACCAAGAAGAAGATACCAATAAGTTCTCAGGTATCTCACCATCTGATGTTTTGCAGGGGACGCATTTTCCAAAGGTATCCTGAACATACACATCAGATAATCCCTTAATTCAACAGGTGAATTTATTGCAAAGATCACCCAGCTGATAACGATCACGAATATAAGATAAATATTTCCAAGTACCTTAACTTTTGTAAGTTTCCCAAGAGGCGTGAATTTTTCAAGGATAATAAGCAGGCAAAGCATTCCGCTCCATATAAGGAAATTGATTCCCATGCCATGCCAGATACCGGTTATAAGCCAAACAATTGCAAGGTTTATAATGTTCCTGAATGCGCCTTTTTTGCTGCCGCCGAGAGGAATGTAAATATAATCCCTAAACCATGTTCCCAGTGTAATATGCCAGCGTCTCCAGAATTCCCCCACAGATCTTGATACGTACGGATCATTAAAGTTAGCGGGCACTGGCATTCCGGTCATTTTTCCGAGAGCAATAGCCATAAGGGAATATCCAAAGAAATCCATATAGAGCTCGATTGTATAGGTAAATGCTCCAAGCCATGCAACAGAGGTTGTGATACCATGAGCTCCTGCTATATTAATGCGGTTCCAAAGGGTAGCAAGATTATCTGCAATTACGACCTTCATGAAAAGACCGGCGGTAAAAAGCTTTAGTCCCTCTTCCACTCCGGAAAGAGTAACAAGATGCTCACTTCTGCTTTTATCAAGAGCAGGCTTAAACTCTTTGTATCTCACCATAGGTCCCATAACAAGCTTAGGGAAATAAAGAGCCATTACGCAAAAATCATCAAAGGGGATCTTTTCATCTTTTCCGTCAATGATAAGGGAAATGATCTGGAAGGTATAGAAGCTGATACCAAGAGGAAGGTATCCCAAGACTTTACATACGACAAGAAGGCCGGCATTAAAGCCAACCGCTATGATCAAAGGTAATATTTTATTTTTAACATGTGAGATCCATCTGTGAAATCCGAAATTCAATGCTACGGACGCACATAATGCTGCCACAAGATACTTCTGCCCTAAAGCATAAAAAAGTACGCCTCCAAAAATAAGAAGGATCTTCTGAAATTTTACGGGTACTACTCTTAAAGCTATTATATATAAAGGCAGAAAAATAAATAGAAAATTAATCTGCGCGAAACTCAATTCAAACTCTCCTAGTTTTGTCCACCGGGGACGGAGTCAAGGGGTCATTTTAACCCCTGCATCCATTATAAACACAGGGCCGGATTAATGCCATAAAAAAATAAAATAATTTTTTTAATTTTCTTGTTGACAACCCACCCTCTATTTGATATTATAGTCGTCGGTTGCTGAATTACGCAACACAAGCTGATGTGGCTCAGTCGGTAGAGCGTCGCCTTGGTAAGGCGGAGGTCACGGGTCCGATTCCCGTCATCAGCTCATCTAAAACCCTTGAATTTCAAGGGTTTTTTTGTTGCCAAAATATCCGTGGATAATTTTTGTCCACTTTACCCCCGTCCCGGGGACAGAAATGGCCCACTAACCCCGTCCCCGGTGGACAATCCAAAAAAATGCTGCCCTGTAAGGCAGCATTTTTAGATTTTTATCTCTTTTTGTTTCGATCTTTTTTATAGAGTTTCATGTCCTGTCCGGTTACATCACGGCGGCGCTTGCGTTCTGAAGAATCCATATAGGATCCAAGAGCAACAGCAAGCAATAAAGCTATTATCATTCCGGCCCAGACATTACTGATGACGATCCCAAGGATAACTCCCGCTACTACGCCTATGGCTATATATACTCCGAGCCAGGTAGTCTGAGGCTTGGTAACTGAATACCTCTCCTTACCCTGTCCTTCGATGGAATGGCCTTCTCTATAAACAAAGCCACTACGTTCAAGCGCATGGATAAATGCTGAATCGTCCTTGTCCGCAAATGCCTCCACCTCGTATATATTGCTGTGAAGGAATGCAAACTCTCTCATCATCTTGAGCACATTGGTTCCATTTCCTCTTCCTCTGTAAAGAGGCTGAAGTTCGATATTAACAGGAACGGTGCCCTTCTCCTTGTTGCCTTCAAAGGAAGCCCATCCTATATTTGTAGTATCCTTATCGATAAGGAAAACATCCCATTTGCAATTCCAGATATCATTTTCATCCGTAGGCCTTATAAGTATGTTTCCGGATTTGTAATCGTATTTTCCTTTTTTCATAGATTAATCCCCAAAAAATCCACCCTCATGTTCCCCGATAACCAAGGGTTAGTGTTCTGCAAAATAAGATCAGGTTACATCATTTCCGTTAACCACTCCGGCTTTTGCATCAAGCATGTTCTGAAGTGTAGTTTCAGCAATAGCCTCAAGCGCTTCCTTGGTATAGAATCCCTGGTGTGAAGTAATGAGCACATTCGGGAAGGAAAGAAGTCTTGCGGTTACGGAATGCTCCATGATCTCATCGGAGCGGTCCTCGTAAACATTACCGGTTTCTTCCTCGTATACGTCAAGACCAACGCCAAGGAACTTGTTTAAACGGATTCCTTCGATAAGTCCATTGGTATCAACAAGAGCACCTCTGGATGTATTGACAAGGATAACATCATCTTTCATCTTCTTGATGGTCTCAATATTGATAAGATGATATGTATTATCCATCAGAGGACAGTGAAGTGAAATAAGATCACTTCTCTCAAGGAGTTCATCAAATGATACATACTCAACAAAATCCTTTAAGCTGTCATTCTGATATACATCATAAGCAATTACCTTCATGCCGAATCCGCGGCAGATCCTTGCCATTGCGGCTCCGATCTTTCCGGTTCCGACGATTCCGGCAGTCTTTTCAAAGAAATTAACTCCGCGAAGTCCCTTAAGAGTGTAATCATTCTCACGGACTTTGTTGTATGCCTTGTATAACCTTCGGTTAACAGCCAGTGCAAGTCCCATAGCAAGTTCAGCTACGGACTCGGGTGAATAACCGGGTACACGCTTAACGATGATACCCAGTTCTTTTGCCTTTTCTGTATCCACGTTGTTAAATCCTGCGCATCTCATAAGGACGTACTTAACGTCGCACTTGTGGAGAACTTCAAGAGTCTCTGCTCCAACATCTGCGCTTACAAATGCACAGACACCATCATAACCGTGAGCAAGCTCAGCCGTAAGGGCATCAAGCTCCGGTTCGATATACTCGATCTCAATGTCAGGAAAACTTTCATTAACGGGTTCAAACGATTTCTTGTCATAAACCTTTGCAGCATAAAAAAGTAGTTTCATATGTTACCTCCTTTTTCTACCAAAAAGTACCTTAACAACGTGTAACCAATGTTTACTTAGATCAAAATATTTAATTACGTCTTATCTTTTTTAGTTTCTTCTTTGCTCTTTGGATCGCATTGTCAGTTTCCTTTGCGCTCTTGCCCATGATCCTGGCAACTTCAGAGCTTGTCATACCTGTAATATACAATCCAAAGCTTTCTCTTTCAAGAGGTGTAAGGTCTTCTCTGAAGGCTCTTTCCATCTCCTCTTTTAATTCTACGGTAAGAACAAGTTTCTCCGGATCCGTTTCATCGTTTCCGGGTAGCTGTTCCAAAAGTCTAAGTGGGTTTTCGTTATTCTCATCCGCTTTGGATTCAAAAAACGAAACATAATTATTTAAGAATGAATGCTTCTTATCATTAGAAGCTTTTATCGCACTGTAAACCTTTCGAGTTATGCAAAGGTCGGCGAATGTAAAAAAACCGGCGTCTCTACCAAAATCATAATCATTAACCGCCTGAAAAAGACCTATCATCCCTTCCTGGATAAGGTCCTCGCTCTCACCGCCCAGAATAAACAATGACCTGGTCTTGCTGAGAACAAGATTCTTATACTTGACCATAAGGTAATCAATGATACCTTTTTCACCGGCTCTGTATCTCTCTATGAGTTCCTCGTCGGAAACATTTTCATATTCGGTAAATCTGTCGTTTGCCGCCATATTAAGACAACCTCTGTCTCACGATCTCGTATGCAAGTACGCCTGCTGCCACCGACGCATTAAGCGAATCGATATCTCCCTTCATGGGGATTGAAGCAACCATGTCGCATTTTTCTTTAACAAGTCTTCCTACGCCTTCGCCCTCGTTACCGATAACAAGTCCGATGGCTCCCTTAAGATTAAGGTCATACATCCTTGTTCCGTCCATATCGGCGCAAACAAACCAGAGTCCCTCTTTCTTAAGTTCCTCAATAGTCTTTGCAAGATTGGTAACCTTTGCAACAGGAGTATAATTAAGAGCGCCTGCGCTGGTCCTTGCAACTGTGGCAGTAAGACCTACTGCACGATTCTTAGGGATTATGACTCCGTGTGCTCCCGCAAGGTTGGCTGTTCTGATGATGGCACCAAGATTGTGAGGATCCTCGATATTATCCAAAAGGAAAATAAAAGGAGGTTCTCCCTTTGCTTTTGCATTGTCTAAAATATCTTTTACTTCCGAATACTCATAAGCCGCACATACAGCGATAACGCCCTGATGTTTTCCGGTCTCGGACATCTGATCAAGTCGCTCTTTCGTAACAAACTTAATAAGAGTATCGAACTTTTTTGCTTCTCTTTTAATTGTCTGGATAGGGCCGTCCTGGCATCCGTCAAGTATGAAAAGCTTGTCTATTGTCTTGCCGCTTCTGAATGCTTCTATAACGGCATTACGGCCTTCTATTTTAAATTCCTGATATCCCATGTATTATTCCTTTGAATCTATAAAATCCACCGCAAGTTTTACCAGTTCCACAACTCTTTCCTGACGTCCCATAAGATACAAATATCCCAGAAGGGTCTCAAAGCCTGTGGCTTTTCTGTAATCATGAATGCTGGCATTTTTTGCTGATGTATATGACTTGGCGTTACGGCCTCTCTTGTAGATCTCCTGCTCCTCTTCCGTAAGTATGGTCTTTTCCTTAAGAAGATGTACTATGATCTCCGACTGAGCCTCTGCCTTAACATACTTAACTGTCTCTTTATGGAGCTCATTGGCGGGGCGGTTTGCTCTCTCTACAACAATAGTCCTAATGACCGTATCGTAAATGTCATCGCCTATATAAGCCAGTGCAAGCGGGGAGTATGCCGCAATGTCTCTTTCCCCGCATGCAAATGTCTCTTTTATCGCACTAAGAAGTGTTACTGAAGTTTCCACTTAACGCCCTCTCTGGTATCTTCTATTACGATTCCTTTTGAAAGAAGTTCGTCTCTGATGGCGTCTGCCTTTGCAAAATCCTTTGCCTTTTTAGCTTCTTTTCTTTCAGCGATCTTTGATTCTACGAATGCTACAAGCTCGGGATCTGCGCCGTTGTCGGCTGCGCCTTCCCCTTCAGCATCTGCCTTTAAAAGATCAAGGCTGAGAACAAGATCAAAATCACCGATGATTGCTCTCTTTGTTGCACCGTTAAGATCGGTCTTTAATACATCATAAAGGAGTGTGATACCCATAGCGGTATTTACATCATTGCCAACGGTTTCTGCAAACTTATCATGCCACTCCTTAAGAGCTGCCTCATCAACAGCACCCTCTTCCGGGATAGAAATGATCTTGTTCTTGAGTTTCTTGTATGTAGCAGAAGCCTGCTCAAGTGCATCATATGAGAAAGTCAGAGGCTTTCTGTAATGTGACTGTAAGCAGAAGAATCTGTATGCAACGGGATTGTAGCCCTTCTCTTCAAGAAGAGATACGGTAAGGAACTCGCCCTTACTCTTACTCATTTTACCGGTCTCGTCGTTAAGGTGATGAACATGGAACCAGTAGTTGCACCACTTATGTCCTGTGAAGGATTCGCTCTGGGCGATCTCGTTGGTGTGGTGAGGGAACATATTATCAACACCACCGCAGTGGATGTCCATGTACTCTCCAAGATGCTTCATACCGATGCATGAGCACTCAATATGCCATCCGGGATATCCGACTCCCCAAGGGCTGTCCCACTTAAGTGCCTGATCCTCAAATTTAGACTTGGTGAACCATAGTACGAAGTCGTTCTTATTTCTCTTGTTGGTATCCTCTGTAACGTCATCTCTTACACCGACTTTAAGATCGTCCTCTGACTGATTACCGAATACATAATAGTTCTGAAGCTTTGAGGTATCGAAATAGATATTCTCTCCTGCCTTATATGCATATCCCTTCTCAAGAAGGACTTCGATCATGTGAATGAATTCGTCGATGCAATTGGTAGCGGGTTCAACAACATCGGGAGTCTTGATGTTAAGCTTTTTGCAGTCGCTCATGAAAGCGTCTGTGTAGAACTTAGCGATCTCCATAACTGTCTTGTGCTCGCGCTTTGCGCCCTTGAGCATCTTATCTTCGCCGGTATCTGCATCTGATGAAAGGTGTCCCACGTCAGTGATGTTCATTACTCTTTTAACATCATATCCGCAGTAGCGAAGGGTCTTCTCAAGTACGTCCTCCATGATATATGTTCTGAGGTTGCCGATATGAGCGAAATGGTAAACGGTAGGTCCGCAGGTATACATTGCGACTTTACCGGGCTCATTTTCTTTGAATTCCTCGACTCTTTTTGTAAGTGAATTGTAAATGTTCATTTTCTATATATCTCCAATATTATTTATCATGTATTATTGCTGCTTACTACAGCCCGTACAGCCGGGGCAGCCTCCTTTGGAGCCGTAGATGGCGCTAAGGTGTGAATAGTCGTAGACGCTGTCTAACACGCAGATTGCCTGAGAAGAGATTCCCTCTCCGGTTCCGGTAAAGCCAAGGCCTTCTTCTGTTGTTGCTTTGACGTTTACCTGGTTTATATCAATGCCGAGGGTGTCGGCAATGTTCTTTCGCATTGTATCAATATGAGGGCGCATTTTCGGAGCCTGAGCGATTATAGTCGCATCAATGTTTCCTACGATATAGCCCTCCTGCTGAAGGAGTCCTCCCACATGGCTTAAAAGCTCAAGGGAAGAAACTCCTTTGTATGCCGGATCGCTGTCCGGGAAGTGTTTTCCGATGTCTCCAAGAGCAGCTGCTCCAAGGAGAGCATCCATTATGGCATGTAATAAAACATCCGCATCGGAATGTCCCAAAAGACCTTTTTCATAAGGGATTTCAACACCGCCGATTATAAGCTTTCGGTCTTCGGTAAGGCGGTGAACGTCATATCCCATTCCTACTCTCATCTATATTACTCCTCAAGTACAAATTTCATTAAAACAGGGTTGTGATCCGAGAACTCATAATTGTTTTCAAGGTTCTCGTAATATGTACACTTGATATTATCCGAAATGATAAAACCATCTACCGTAACGGTATATGCGGTTTCGGGATCATATACTACTCCCGCGTCCCTGCAGGTATTTGAAAGAGCCTGTTTCTTTTCACTTCCAAGTCCATCCATGGCAAAAGAAAAATGCTCCGGTAAAAGGTTTCTATCATAGAAATGAGCCCAGAACAGTGCGGGATCATCGGTTTCAAGTTTAAGATCGTGATTAAAATCACCACCGGCTATCACATAATTTCCTGCTTCATATTCCTTCTGCATTTCTTCACGAAGCATTGCGGTCTGGCCTGCTCTTACTTCTTCCGAAGAACCGTATGCTGAAAGATGAAGATTTATAAGGACCAATTCTTTTCCGTTCTTAAGAGGTATTCTGTTTACGCTGTAACACCTGTCAAGATCAATATACTTGCTAAGGCTCTCTGAAATGGGAAGGCTTCTTCTCTCGCAACTTGAGATTCCGAATCTTGACAATGTTAGGACACCGGCCTTGCTCGCTCCATGGGGTTCCAAAATAGGATAAAGCAAAAACGGCGAATCGTAATTCAATGCATATGTTGAATCATACTCAGGGAACTTCTCGGCAAGGATCTTGGTCTGATCAACATGGTAGGAACGTGTTGAATCGCAATCTACTTCCTGGAATAAAACAAAATCGGGATCATTGGACAACACAAAATCTCCGGAACCGTTAACAAGTTTCAAAACGCTTTCCTTGCTCTCAGCCCAGGAACTCTTTCCGCCGTCCATAAAGAAGGTATAATCCGGTGAATATGCACCGAATCCGATATTGTAGGAAAGGATCGTATACTCCTCTCCTGCCTCAGCCTTATCGGTCTCAACTCCGCTTATGGGCGCAGAAACTGCGATCTTTGTATGGTCCTCAATGCGATGGTATGAGATAACAACATACCAAACATAAGCAAGGGCAAGTACTACGACCGCCCCTAAAACAATACCTATTATCTTAAGTATGGATTTAAATTTATTCATAGATAACATTTTAAGGTTTTTGCGCCCTTTTTTCAAGGATTAAGCGATATTTGACTCATTTTTTCATCTGCATGTTTTTTTGACTTCCGTTTTATGCTATACTGACGAGGATGCATGCTTAAGCACGCGTTTTATCATGAAAAGGATCATTAATCCCTGTCATCTAAAGGAGAAACAAAATGGACGTTAACGAAATAGCCCTCAAAAAACACGAAGAATGGTGCGGAAAGATTGAAACCGTATCAAAGGCACCTGTTAAGAATGCCACCGATCTTTCAATCGCTTATACTCCCGGCGTTGCAGAGCCTTGCCGCGTAATCGCCAAGGATAAAGCGGCTGCTTATAAGTACACCATGAAGGCCAACACCGTTGCAGTCGTTTCCGACGGTAGCGCAGTTCTCGGTCTCGGTAACATCGGACCTCACGCAGCAATGCCCGTTATGGAAGGTAAATCCGTTCTCTTCAAAGAGTTTGGCGGAGTTAACGCAGTTCCCATTTGTCTTGATACTCAGGATACCGAAGAGATCATCAAGGCTGTTACTTATCTCGCACCTACCTTTGGTGGAATCAACCTTGAGGATATCTCAGCTCCCAGATGCTTTGAGATTGAGGAAAGATTAAAAGCAAAGCTCGATATTCCCGTATTCCATGATGACCAGCACGGAACCGCCATCGTTGTTCTTGCAGGCGTTATCAATGGACTTAAAGTTGTAGGCAAAAAGAAGGAAGAATGTAAGGTAATCGTTAACGGCGCAGGCAGCGCAGGTATTGCCATCACAAAGCTTCTTTTGAGATATGGATTTAAGAATGTTACTCTTTGCGACAAGGTTGGTATCCTCAACAAAAAGACCGAAGGCCTTAACTGGATGCAGGAAAAGATGATGGATGAGACCAATCCCGAGCAGCTTTCAGGAAGCCTTGCAGACGCTCTTAAGGGTGCTGATATCTTCGTAGGTGTTTCCGCTCCCGGAATCGTTACCAAAGAGATGGCAGCATCCATGAACAAGGACGCTATCATGTTCGCCATGGCAAATCCTACTCCCGAGATCATGCCCGACCTTGCTAAGGAAGCAGGCGTTCGTGTTATCGGTACCGGAAGAAGCGATTTCCCTAACCAGGTAAACAACGTTCTTGCATTCCCCGGAATCTTCCGTGGTGCACTTGAAGCAAGAGCAACTCAGATCACCGAGGAAATGAAGCTTGCAGCTGCCGAAGCCATCGCTTCCCTTGTTCCCGATGAAGAACTTTCAGACACCAACATCATGCCCGCAGCGTTCGATCCCAGAGTCGCAGACCTGGTAGCCGATGCAGTAAAGAAGTATGTAGTTAAATAAAAAATGACCAAACCCGTCCCCGGTGGACAAAAAGCCCCGAAGCGCGATGCTTCGGGGCTTTAGTATTTCTATAAAACAAACTGACTGACAGGAAGGCAATTATTCTGCTGCTTTTTCCTCTTCTGCGGCTTCTTCAACTACTTCGCCTTTTGATTCCTTCTCAAGCTTCTTAACAAGCTTAGCGATGGATGCTACATTCTTTGCGATGGAGTTATTGAGTTCATCGCAGTTCTTTGCAAGTGCTCCTACTTCCTGAGCAACAACGGCGAATCCTCTTCCGGCTTCACCTGCTCTGGCTGCTTCGATACTTGCGTTAAGTGCAAGGATGTTCTGTCTTTTCTGAATTCCGTCGAGCTTTTTTGAATCATTCTGGATGGCTTCAACAAGGCTCTCAATCATTTCCATATCAGTCATTGGTTGTTCCTCCGTTTATAAATGATTTATATATAGCATAAATATTCAGTATTGTTATCTTATAATATCACAATTGTATCAAAAATAAAAGATTAATCTTTATATAAACAGAATTCGTCTATAGTTCCCCATCCTCCGGACTGACACTTGACGCTCATTCCTACCGTTAATTCGTCTCCGGCCACTGCTGAAACGTCTTCTACTTCAAGCTTATGCCAATTTACCCAGCCTGTTAGATAGGAGCCTCCAAACATTGCTACGGTCTCACCGTTTTTCTTGATATAGAGCTCTACATAATGGTCTCCGGCATCACCGCCCTGGATACTTCCGAAGGCGCTGTAATTTCCGTCTTCCTCAATGGTTACGGTCTGCTCAACCCAGAAATCCTCATCCTCTGATCCGCTCCAGAAGTGGAATGCTTTTTCTCCGGCAAGGGCATCCGCAGCCTTAGTCTGGATATCTGTAGGATTCGAATCCATGCTATAACTAACAGTCCAAGGGGATAATCCATCTTCAAAGCCGGAATTTTCGAGAAGATTTGCATAGCTTACTTTAACGGTAGCATTTACAGTAGCTCCGTCCTTGATTAATCCTTTGACGTTATAATCTCCTCCGGTCCTTGTGTCGACATTATTAATATCCCCTTCATCCCAGAAAACATGTATCTCTCCGTTAAGGGATCTGTCATTATATACTGCATAAACTGTTTCAGGCATCGTAAGTTCACTGCCCTGGCTGATCTCAATTATCACCTCAGGGATCATTTCAATCTTAGGATCGACCTGATTGCCTTCGGTTAAAAACTTGGGATTAAATACCGCAAGCGAATCAAGCACATGGCCTTCATGATCAAAGAATGCCTGATTGTCCCAGGATGAACCGCCGTAGTATTTTCCGGCATCATTAGGATCATAGCTTGCAGAATATTTACTTGCCCAACCTGAGCCTTTCTCGTTCCAGATCTCCTTATTGGAATTTCCGTCGCTTCCGACAGGTATCCATGCGCCTTCCCAGTAAAATACTCCAAGGCCTCCTATCTCTGAAACGCTGTCCATTATATCCCAAACAGAGTTTGCCTGACTCTGAATGCTGCAAGTATATTCTCCTGTAATATCTCCTGCGCTTACGCTGTTTCCGAATCCGTCACCATCTTCATCAGTGTAAGGGAATGAAGTCTCAAGAACGCATACATCTTTTCCGTAAGTAGCCTTAATGGTGTTAAGAGTGTTCTTCATTCCTCTCAATTTACCGTGCCAGAAAGGATAATAAGAAATTCCAAAAATATCATAATCGATCTCGTTCTCAGAAAGCCTAAGTGCCTTCTTGGTTATCATGATGACATCGTCAACTTCCGTATAGTGAACGGCAATCTTGATATCTTTTCCTTTTTCCTTAGAAACATCCCTAACAGCTTTTGAAGCCTGTTTTAAGAGATCCATGATGTTCTCTTCTTTTGTTTCTCCCGCAAGACCGTTATTGATCTCATTACCGATCTGGACCATTCCAACATCTGCTCCCGCATCAAGGATGGTTTTAAGGCTTTCTACGGTATAGTCATAAAGTGCCTGAGCCTTTGAATCAATATCCATTCCTTTCCAAGCCTTGGGACACATCTGCTTTTTTGGATCTGCCCAAAAATCGGAGTAATGGAAGTCCACATTAAGCTTCATTCCGTACTCTGCCGCGCGCTTACCAATCTCGGCAGCGGCATTTGCATCATTATTTCCTCCGCCGTATCCATGACCATCGGCGTCATAGGGATCATTCCAGACACGGACTCTTATATAGTTGACTCCGTTATCCGAAAGGATTTTGAAAAGATCTTCCTCTTCACCATTGGCATTGTAGTATTTAACACCACTGGCTTCCTCTACAAGAATACTTGAAATATCCATTCCCCTTATGGAAGTGTCATCGTAATTTGCGATGGGCGCAATATAGATGCTTGGGTTCTCTATTGGCGCAGGCTCGGCTTTTGCAGTATCCTTTCCACAACCTGTTAATGAAGCTGTAACCATTGTCAATGCTGCCGCAAAAGCAATTAAGCGCTTGCCGATTCTTTTAGATTTATTTTTGTTTACCATATCATTTTCTCCTAAAAGGAAGTTAAATATACAATCCAAAAAAACTATATCATTTTTGCGCAACCGTTTCCACAAGCATATTTACAGTATTTCTTTCCATTTCTGTACCAATTGCATAAAAGAAAAATAAAAAAATGCAAAAAAAAGGCGTATTCCTTTCGGAATACGCCCTGTAATAGTTATGTTAAATATTATCTATTCTCCTGTACATACAGGTTTACTCTGCTCTGGATGATCTTTGCGGTATCATCTACGCTCTTTGCGCCTTCGAAGAAACCTGCGGTCTCTTCCTCGATGATCTTCTCGATCTCACCCTTGTCGTTTGATTCTATCTTTGCGTTTGCCAACATGTCAAAGAATATATCAATATCTTCCTGAGTAGCGTAGTGATAATCATAAATTTCACCATTTCCCCAGCCAACAGAAGAACCGGTCTTTGCGCCCTTTCCTTCAAGTTCCTTATCAACAAGCTTCTGGAGCTCATTTTTATTTGTAGGAAGCTGATACATATTATTTCCGGCAGGCTGTGACAATACAAACTCGACAAACTCCCAAGCTGCATCTTTATTTGCTGATGCTGTGCAGATTCCGTAAGAGCTTTCAGGTTCAATATAAGCTCTTGATTCGCCTTCTACAGAAGGATAGCCAACAATAGTGGCATTTCCGGCAAAAAGGTAATCCCTATAGAGCTGTATCTCCTCGAGGCCGTCGATCCATCCGCTTTCACAAAGAATCTTTCCGTTGGCAATTTTCTCAGTCTCTGAGGTTGTATCTCCCTCAACAGCTTCCCAGTCAATCTCTTTGGGATATGTTGCAACATATTCAAGGATCTTCTTAAATACATCTGTGTCAAACTTACACTCACCGGTCTCCCAGTTTACAAAATAATCCATGTTGCTGTAGAGACAAATATCCATGATTTCCATTCTGGATGCATAGTCAGACAAAGTTCCTTCAGGATGTGCCTTATCAAAATCGATCATCTCATCAACGGTCCAGCTGTTTTTATCTCCCCAGGTCTTGGAGCTTACGAAAAAGGTTCTTAAGCTGAAGGAATAAGGTATTGCCACAAGGATATCGTTTGTTCTGAATTTCTGAACAATATTCTGTTCAAAATCATCAAGGCTGATCACTGAAGAGTTTTCAAGATAGGGAGTCAGATCCACAAACATTCCCTGCTTTGCATACTCTACGAAATTAAGATTTTCAAGATTGATAAGATCCGGAGCATTGGTTCCGCTTGTAAGATCGTTCACCATTCTCTTCTTAGCATCTTCAATATCTGAATCCTGATTCTCCCAATCATAATAAGACTTCATGTTAAGGTGAATACCGGGATGAGTCTTATTAAACTCAATGATCATCTGCTGAAGGTCGTAGTCCTCATAAAGCGAAGCAACAACAAGTTCAGTGCGGTCTCCCACCTCTGATCTGTTCTTTTCGGTAACACGGATTATCTCAAGGCGGGCAGGGTCAGCGTTATAGTTCATGTTAAGGATCACATAACTTCCATCTGCATCTTTATTAACAGAAATTATGTTTCCTGCGCTCATGTCCGCATCTGTAAATTTAAAGATCTCGCTAAGTTCTTTCTTGGAAAGACTGTACTCATATACTTTCTCGTAATCTGCTAAAACGATATTATCATCGTCGCCTTCGACCTTTCCGATGGAATTAATGCTATCATTGGGAAGATTCTGAAACTCATTTCCAAAGGTCAGATTAACAGGATCAAATTCCGCAAGATGAGTAGTCCAGTTGCTGTCATAGGTAGAAACAAGAAGTTTTCCCGTGCTTGTAACAAACGTGCTTGAAACCTGCTGAATATCAAGGGGAGCAGCTCCAAGTTGTTCGCCATCAGATGTATATGATAAAACACCATAGCCGGTAACATCTTCTTTATACTCTGCAACAAAGATAACCACCTTATCTCCAACGGTTACAACACTCTGAGGATATGTTCTGTCGCTGTTAAACAGAGAGCTAAGATCAAATTCAAAGTTTTTTAAAATAGTTCCTTCCTTATCAAGGAAAGCGATCAGGTATTTATTTCCGTATTCCTGAGATGCCTCATCGTACCAGTACTGATTTGCGATCGTAACGATGTTTCCATCTTCGAAAATGTCAAAATAATTTACATTTACGCCGTGGCTGGCAGTCTCCTTATACTTTTCAGGGATATAATCTGTTGCATCCGCATACTCGCTGAATGCGCTAAAGATACTGATCTCATTGACAAGTTTACCGGTTGACAGATCAAATTCGCATAAAAAACTGTCTTCGATGTTGTCCTTTTTGGTATTCATAACAGTTTTTGTCATATAAACACTGTTACCCTTGACTTTGGCGCCCCACGAATCGTAGGAAACAAAGTCGGTTTCCATAATATCAAGGCTTGTGTACTCCGGAATAAAAACAGTCTCGGATAGTTCAGCGGTGCTGTTATTGGTACCTGGCTCATCCTTTCCACCGATCTTTCCACATCCCGCTAAAAGCGAGGCTGCCATTACACCGACCAAAGCAGCCGACAAAATGGACTTAAGTTTCTTGGTTACAATTCCCTTTTTCATTTTTATCTCCTCATCTATTATTAACCATTGTTTACTACTGCAAATTCCAAAATGACTTTGAAAAGATCTCCGTCAATTGCAATATCCATGGTTCCGTTCTGTAATGAAGTAAGACTAGATGCGATGGAAAGTCCGAGGCCGTTCCCTTCTGCGCCCTCCCTGGACTTATCACCTCGCACGAAACGTGCCATGAGTTCTTCGGGGGAAACATCAAGTTCCTTTGCAGAAGTGTTCTTGAATACGATACGGCATTTGCCGTTGTCCTCCTCAAGACTCATGTACACTCTCGTTCCGGGCTGGGCGTATTTGCAGATGTTGCTGAAAAGATTATCAAACACTCTCCACATACGTCTGGGATCCGCCATGATAACCAGGTCTGAATCGGCATTCTTGGTTATTAGCTCCAGCCTCTGATCCCTTAATTTGTCTTCAAACTCCCCCGCCGCTTGGTTAAGAAGCATAGCTGCTTTGCACGGCTCCAGCTTAACATCCAATGCTCCCGATTGAGCCTTGGATACTTCGATAAGATCCTCAAGAAGTCTCTTAAGACGCGTACTCTGGCGTCCCAAGACTTCGGCATATTCTTTTATATTCTCGTTCTCGCATTCCTGTTTAGAAATAAGGTCTGCGTAATTGATAATGGAAGTAAGGGGTGTCTTTATATCATGAGAAACATTGGTTATAAGCGCAGACTGAGTCTTTTCGCTTGCAAGTCTCTTCTCATTGGAGAGAACAATTCCTCCTGATATCTTTTCCAAGTTTTTAGCATGTTCCTTAAAAATAGGAAACATGAATTTTGTATTTAATTCTTTTGATAAATCACCATTGGCAAGTTCTTTTGTCTTGTTTCTAAGTTTGTTATAAACAACGGATATATAGACAATAAACGCAAGTACAGCAAATGTCATAAACCAGAACAATATCCAACCGAAAGCGCTAAACCAATCGTCAAGGATACAAACAACACTGATTGCAAAAATCACCCAGGTCAAAATATATCCAAGTACCATCTGCCAAATAGCGGGCATTGCCTTAAACATCTGAGCAAGTGCTTTACCGAGAGCGGTAAAAGCTTTTCCAAGGCCGATAAGAATAAGTCTAAGCAAACTGCTCTTCCAAAGATAACCGGTCTTAACCCTAATGGCAAACCATACGCACCAGAAAAGGAAATAAATCTCAGCCGCAACAAGAAGCAAGAATACCAACAGCATTTCCAGAAGATTTGCTCCGTGAATATTACCGAGAACAAGGAGGACAAACGCTCCTATTCCGGCAACAACCGCAAGGTTAATCTCAAATGGAATATATGATTCAAATACGGGCTTGGGAACCGTGCTTCCTTTTGCATATCCGGCGCTTGAAAGCAGAGCCACAAATATAAGTATCCAAAGGATAAGGCAAACCGCACCAATAACATAGACTGCAAATCTTAAGTCATAGCAAAACTTAATGCAATAATATAATGTCCTGTAATTGTCTCTTTCCGTTAACTGGTTGGTAAGCGCAATTTTACAGATATATCCGTCTTCGTCATTCCAGTAACAGTACTCATATGTAAATAAGGCGTCATCTGCAAGTTCTGAATTTCCGAACTCCCAAAGAACTTTTTTATTACCGGATTCAAGAGGCTGTACTACATTTGCATAAGCCACATTGCTGGTAGCGCAGTAATTATCATTTCTCGAATAATCCTCAGCCAAAACATTTCCGATTAAAAACATGGAGTCCTCGGAAAAAATTTGGCTATATGCGTCGTTTATAATCCTGTAACGGGAAGTGTTGTAAAATCCTGCTTCCTCCATGGCGATGGCACCGATAAAGCAGAAAGCAATTATGATAGCAAGAACTGTCTCAGCTACAAACCACCATACCTTGGACCAGAATCCGAATTTACAAGGCTTTTTACTTTTATCAACCTCCATGATCTTTTCTTCCATTAATTACCCCTCCAAAATGTATCCCTGGCCGAATACAACTTTAATGTATCTTGGTTCTGCGGGATCTATCTCAATCTTTTCACGAATATGTCTGATGTGAACAGCGATGGTCTTCTCGCTGGAAAGTGGATCCTCGTGCCAAACTGCTTTGTAAATATCAGCGGGAGAATATGTTCTTCCTTTGTTGACCATCAGAAACTTAAGTATCTCGAATTCCTTCGGCGTGAGAGTTACAGGTCTTCCATCGGCGATAACTGTTCTTGTCTCATTGTTAAGTTCAAGTCCGCCAACAACTATCTCGGATTTTCCTCCCATGAGATCTGCGCCAAGCCTTTTGTATCTTCTTATCATGGCTCCGACTCTCGCAATAACCTCTGCAGGATTGAAAGGCTTTGTGATGTAGTCATCAGCACCAACGTTTAATCCGAGAACCTTGTCACTGTCCTCACTCTTTGCCGTAAGTAAGATAATGGGAACATTGGAAAATTCTCTTATCTTGACCATTGCTTCAATTCCGTCCATAACAGGCATCATTATGTCAAGAAGGATAAGACTGATCTCATTGTCCTTTAAGATCTCAATAGCCTCTCTTCCGTTGTATGCTTCAAAAATTGTGTATTCGGGATTTGAAAGATAGATCTTGAGTGCGTTAACAATATCTTTGTCATCATCGCAAATAAGAATGTTTTCCATGTTCTCTCCTAATAAGCAGTGCACTGCTAAATGAAAAACCCAATAGTGAATCTCAATTTATTTCATGAAATAAAATGTGGCAGGTGTTTTCCTAACCACCTACCACATAATACCACACTAATTGTTTAAGATAATAGTACCCACCGGTTAAGATTTGTTAATAAGTTCTACGAATTTTCTTAAACAAATCGGGAAACTCAATCAAACTGATTGGGATCCTGTCCGGCCTCTTTTCTGATCTTTTTCATGTGCTCACGGATTTTTACTTCATAGCCCTGTCCGTCAGGCTTATAGAATTCACGTCCGTTAAGCTCATAAGGTAAGTACTGCTGCTTTGCATAATGGTTAGGATAATCATGTGAATACTGATATCCCGTACCATGGCCAAGCTTTGTGGCACTCTTGTAATGCGCATCCTGAAGATGCGGTGGGATAGGTAAATTTCCCGAATTCTGTACTTCACTCATAGCCTCATCAATCGCTCCATAAGCTGCATTGGATTTTGGCGCTGTAGCCACATATGTAGCCGCCTGTGAAAGAATTATCCTTGCCTCCGGCATTCCGATGCGTTCAACCGCCATACAGGCATTGGTAGCAACAACCAAAGCCTGAGGATCCGCGTTTCCCACATCCTCTGCCGCACATATCATGATCCTTCTTGCGATGAACTTTATATCCTCTCCGGCATAAAGCATTCTTGCAAGATAATAAACTGCTGCGTCGGGGTCCGATCCTCTCATGCTCTTAATAAAAGCCGAGATGGTATCGTAATGATTGTCCCCGTCCTTATCATATCTTACTGCCCTCTTCTGGATACATTCCTGGGCAACCTCAAGAGTAATATGAATAAGTCCATCGTCGCTTCGTGGGGTTGACATGACGCCAAGTTCCACGGCATTTAATGCATGTCTTGCGTCTCCTCCTGCGATATCAGCAAGGAAGCTTACTGCGTCATCATCGATAACAGCTTTGTAGGCTCCCATGCCACGCTCTGTATCCGTAACGGCTTTTCTTATAAGAGACTCGATATCTTCCTTTGGAATAGGCTTTAGTTCAAAGATTATGGATCTTGAAACAAGCGCCCCGTTTACTTCAAAATAAGGATTCTCGGTTGTGGCTCCAATAAGAATAAGAGTTCCGTCTTCCACAAAAGGAAGAAGATAATCCTGCTGGCTTTTGTTAAACCGGTGTATCTCGTCGATAAAGAGAATGGTTCTCTTCCCGTTCATTCCAAGAAGAGTCTTAGCCTTATTTACCACTTCCTCCATATCCTTCTTACCGGCTATGGTTGCGTTTATCTGAGTAAACTCTGCACTGGTGGTTCCGGCGATGACTCTTGCCAAAGTAGTCTTACCTGTTCCTGGCGGTCCGTAAAAGATAAGAGAGCTTAGCTTATCCGCTTTGATCGCCCTGTAAAGCAATTTGTCCTCAGCGAGGATATGCTTCTGTCCCACCACTTCATCAATGGTCCTTGGACGCATACGGGCTGCCAATGGTGATTCTTTTTCTTTTGTACTTGAGCTCATCATCTCAAATAAGTTTAACTGGTCCATAATTATATCTAAACTAAAATCTTACTGTCGTAAACCGTTGGTTACAGTTCTCGTACAAGCTCTGCGAATCTGTCTCCGCGGTGTTCAAAGTTTTTAAAGTAACCGTAGGATGCTGCTGCGGGTGAAAGTACGCATCCGCTTCCTTCGGGAGTAATCTCCGCTGCCTTCTTAACTGCAAGTGCAAGATCGTTTACATAGATGATCTTTCTGTCTGCCGCGGCGTTTCTGAAGGTACGATATTCATAGAAAAATTCATCGCATATCCTTCTTCCGGATTCGTACATGCAGATATAATTGAACTCTCCGTGTTCTGCCATAAACTCTTCGATAAGGTCGTAAGAGATTCCTCTGTCCATTCCTCCGATAAGGATTGTCTTAACTCCCGGGATACTGGTCAATGCTCCGACTGCAGCCTCCGGGATGGTAGAGATTGAATCGTCATACCAATCGATTCCTTTATAATTTCCGATATGCTGAAGTCTGTGAGGAAGTCCGTTAAAGCTTGCAAGGCTTGCTGTAATATCTTCGTCCTTGCATCCGAATACTTCCTTTGCAACTCGCCTTACGAAGGTTGCATTTAACTGGTTATGCTCACCAAATACCTTTAAGGGTACTTCTTTAACCTCACCTTCGGTTACTACCTCGGTCTTGGCAGGAGTATTAACCTCCGGAACATTTTCTCCCTTAAAGAAGAAGTCTCCTTCCTTCTGGAAGGTTGCGATATGACTCTTGGCGGTAAAGTATGCTTCCATCGTATGATAGTAATCAAGATGGTCCTCAAAGAGATTTAAAAATACAGCTACATGAGGTGAATACTTTGTATGCTTCATCTGATGACATGAAAGTTCAAACACTATGATGGTATCCTCTGTGATCTGGTCGCAATAATCAAAACAGGGAAGTCCAATGTTTCCCATAAGAAGAACCTTTTTTCCGGAGCACTCTGAAAGCACATGTGCCATCATTGAGGAAGTGGTGCTCTTTCCTTTGGTTCCTGTTATACCTACCACCTGATCACGGTACTGTCCTAAAAACAGTTCGGTCTGTGATGTGTATTTTTTCTTATTGATGGGCTCGTAGTCATGCATTACGATTCC
>JAEEGF012409507.1_pt1 | contig 56389 bp, 40 predicted proteins | sample 9134171 | NCBI WGS metagenome assembly JAEEGF01 (sample SAMN16246542, study PRJNA631951) | gut metagenome | biome: gut microbiome; feature: rumen; material: AP-attached | host: Bos | place: Iran: Karaj | collected 2018-10 | reverse complement strand
TTCCCCCATACGAAAGCCCAAAGCGCACATTTTATTTTTTCCGCACTTGTTACTAAGCTCGGTATAAGAAATTCGTCTGGCTTTATAAGGTTTTCAGTCAACCTCGAAAAAATTGGAACTAATAGTATTAAACTTATGACAGCAATAAATGAAAGTTGAAAGCTGACTTGAAATAATTGTATGGGTTCGAAGCTAAGTAAAATAAAACCCGCTCCACCTAATGAATTCAAAACCGTTGTTGGTCGCGATAATAAATAACCTAATAAGATAACCGTTACCATCAGTGCTGCTCTGGTAACTGGAACTTCTGCCCCCACTGATATGGCATAAAACCATACGATAAGAATCAAAAAAATGCTGCGCCAGTGGTGTGGAATGCGAAATATGGAAAAACACATTCCTATAATTCCGGTAATCATCAAAATATTAAATCCGCTGATAGCCAGCAAATGCATGATTCCAAGATGCATAAAAATGTTTTTCATGTCATTTTCGAGCATATTTCGTTCACCCACTGTCATTGCTTGATAAATTGCAATATATGGGTCATGTGTGCCATAACCAAGCGACAGTGCTTTTATTGAATATCCCCTAAAATGGTCAGCCAGAAAACGGAAATAGCTCAAAATATGGTGATCTAAACCCAAATGAATACAATCAGCAGAATTCTTAATTCTTAATTCATAGAAGATACCGTATGTCACAAGATATTTTCTATAATCAAATTCTCCATTGATGAGAGATGTATTGGGAAATTTTAAGATTCCAGTGGCTCTTATTCTTGTTCCTGCACGAAAATGATCATTTAATTTTTCTGAGCATGCTATATATATTTTACCTTTTGCATTTGCTATTGCAGAGTGATCCCCGTCCCACTGAATCGATTCTATGCTAAGAGTATTTCGCCAAAATATATTTGTTTTTCCATTGTTTGACACAGAAATATAAATAGCAGGTCTTTCCAACAATACACCTTCAACAATGGCAATTTGGCCGTCCTTATCTTTCATTAGGGTGCGAATATCTGTATCTGATAAAAAGACATGGTAAAAACAATAACATCCGCATCCCCATCCAAATGCAATAATCGCCCAGAAAATAAATCCTTTATAGGTAAAAAATAAATTTATGTTGCATAGCCATTTTTTTAAGCAAAAGAAAATGGTTGTAAAAACGCATACACTCGTTATTATCCAGAAAGAATATGTTTTTGAAATATTGTATGCCAATAAGATACCCATGCATTGTACTAAAAACAGTACAAACATAGGATATCTCAGCCAATAAATCATTAGTCTTTTTCTGGTATTTTCAATGCTGTGGAATCTAATTTGGCTGTTTTAAAATATATCAGGCACCACATTGTTTGCAAACCGAGAAATACCCCCACAGCATCAATCATGACATCTGTGACACAACCACAGCGTTCTTGTGTAAGAGATTGGTGATATTCATCACTGGCCGCGTATCCAACACAGAGGGAAAAAGTAAGAATTGCTAGTGGAAAAGACCAGCTTTCTTGTTTTTTAATTATGCTCGAACAAAGAAATCCACGCATTACTAATCCTGCAAGGATAGCATATTCTGTAACATGACATGCTTTTCTAAGATAGAATATGAGTTTAGCTAATTGTTCCCATGATAATGCCGGAAAATTTATATGTAAGAATGTCATTAATCGCAAACTTGTGGCCTGTCCACCACCATCATCAGTGCTACCCCAGAAGATAAATACACACCATAGGCATGCTGGCAGCCATGCCCTTATCTGGATAAGACACCATCTTTTATATATATGTCCTGTATTAGTCAATGTAATTAATTTTCAGCAGAATGCAAACCTCCAGCTCCAGCCATAAATTTAAGATTTGTTAAGGATGGAGTATTTCTATCAGGGTATGGACAATTCCAAAAACAAGCACCACAGTGTATACATTTCTCTCGATCAAAATGTGGAATTCCATCTTCCCCTGGATAGATAGCTTGTCCTGAACAAACTTCTGTACAAATTTTTGATTCACACGTTTTGCATATTTCCGTATCCGAGAACACCACATGATCCGCAACCCCATTTGGGGCTTGAACCTTCCCCCCCATCAAAAGCGCATCTTGATGGGAAATGAGCAATTTCCCATCATATTCAATGTGAGGCCATCCAGCCATTTCAAGGAGGATGTCATTTGAATATATACCCTTTATTGCACATTGCTTGCGAACATCCTTAATTTTTTCTATAGAAATCTTTCCTTTAAAAAACTTTGCGAGAGTTGGCAAACATCTCCACAGTTCATAGTTGGTATCAGGAAAATTTATTTTCCCGCTAGTGAAACCTGTTAGAGCCATCCCAATAAGGCCGGAAACAAATCCACGATGAAAGCCATCGCGAGATTTTCGTGCAGTCTGTGAAGCCATCTCCAATTTTGATTGTTTACGACGCCTTACGTATGTATCTTCAAGATTTTTCTTATTAAATTCCTTGCCATTTTGAAATATTTCAATGACGGATTCTGCCAGTATCACTCCTGTCTGCCACGCCTCATCAACACCAGAATTTGTCAACGTGTTTGTTGAACCACTCCCCTCGCCAATTCGGGCATACCCATCACCAACTAAATACGGTTCCCCACGGCAACCAGATTCTTGGAGAGTTTTCGCTCCCCATGAACGCATTTTACCACCACAAAGGTACTGCCAAATATACGGATGTTTTATCCAATATTGCATATATCGGTATGCGGTACGAATTGGACTTTTGAACCAGCTAGGAACAAAAATTCCAAGTGATGCTATATTTCCAGGATGGATATACATAAAACCAAAAATTTCTGGCTCCGGATATCCAAAGGTATGAAAAACAGTTCCTTCTTTAAGATTTGTACCTTCCGGAAGTTCTACAACCATTTTCATCCCGATTGCCCAATCATTTTGTTCATGTCCATGTGGCAATCCAAATTGATCATCAAGCTGCCTACCAACTGCTCCAACTGCTCCATCAGCAATGACTGTGAGTGCTGCTTCTATGTCCATGCCTGGCATATAGGCATCTGTTGGGATACCATTCTTGTCAACCCCCTGATCAAGAAGTTGTACTCCAATCACTTTGCCGTCATCAATGATTGCCTTTTTGACAGGGGTTCCAGGCCATATTTGCATAAGCCCGCTATTCATCAGTTGATTAGCAACCCATTGATTGAACTGGCCAATAGAAAATATCACCCCACCTTTTTTATGTAAAAAAGATGGGATCCAAGGTATTTTGAATGCGTAATGTTTGTAATATGGCAAGATCTTCCCCAAATTTTTGAAAATCAAATCAGCACTTTTCAGCAGAAGAGATCTTCTACTTGCACCGTATGGATCAACAAGATATAGGAGTCTCTCCTCAGTAACAGGAGTTGACATTGGAATCTGTTTGATTTCATCTGGCGGGATGCTACCCCGAATGGCATCAGCTTTTGTAACCACACCAGATACGCCTGATGAGACATCATCGGCACGCTCGTAGCATATAATTTGAGGTGGCATGCCTGGCATTGTCCGACTTTCTAGATTAAGTGTCCCATCGGATTTAAGAAGTTTACTGTTGAGCGTTGTCAGAAAACCTCCCATTGCAGGACCAAAACCAACTCCTACAATGTCAACCTTTAACTTTTGCCGTTCAATTTGATTTTCCATTACAATGAAGACTTTATGATTTATTTATGCGGCTAACTACTTCCTCAGCTAAAATTTCATAAGCAGATGCCCCCGCACTGTGTGGATCATAGTGAATAACTGGTTGTCCAAAACTTGGAGCTTCCGCCAATCGAATAGTTCGAGGAATGAGTGTATCAAATATTTTATCACCAAAATGTTCTCTAACTTCGTTGACAACTTGCTGGGCAAGACGAGTACGGCCATCAAACATAGTCATTAGTATTCCCAGCAATTCCAAATGGGTATTTATATCACTCTCCCGAATCTGATCGAATACACGCATGATCATAGATACACCTTCCAGTCCATAATATTCACATTGTAATGGAATCATAAGCCATCTAGAACAAGCGAGAGCATTTAGTGTTAAGATAGAAAGTGATGGTGGACAATCAATGAGAATAATATCAAACTGATCCGAATTTTGAATTGGATCCAAACAATCTTTCAATCGAACAAGATGATTACCTTCTAAGCGAGGAAGCTCAATATCTGCGCCACACATATCTAATTCCCCAGGAATTAAAGAAAGATTCTCCCACTCTGTTTTTATGATAAAATCAGTTAATTTTGCTTCTCCTAACAACGCGGGGTATGAACTCTTTCCTTCACTTTTTTCTATTCCCAATCCACTTGTCGCATTAGCTTGTGGATCTAAGTCGATGAGAAGAGTTTTCTTCCCCATATTAGCAAGTGATGCGGCAAGGTTAACGGCTGTTGTCGTTTTCCCAACGCCTCCTTTTTGAATAGCTATAGCAATTACCGTTGCAGACATGATTTTATTTTTTATCGATTAGAAATTTAAACATCAAAACCTTTTGGCAGTATATATGTTGATCCATCTTGGGATGAGGCCCTGACATTTACTTCTTTTCCCTGGAGTTTGTTCCAGATAGTTTCTAGTGCAATGTCAGGAGTATTACATTCTCTACTAATATGTCCTAACACAGTTTCTTTCAGTCCATCCATAACAATTTCATCTAGTGTGGTTGCTGCTTGTTCATTTGAAAGGTGACCGGCATTACTCAAAGTTCTTTGTTTATTACTCCATGGACGATTTGAGTGTTTTAACAAATCTACATCATGATTACTTTCAAATAGAAGAGCATAAGCTCCTCTGATATTTTCTCTTACAAGAGTTGTTACTTTTCCTAAATCTGTTACGACTCCGACACGGATACTTCCTGTTTTGAGCATATACCCAACAGGATCACTAGTGTCATGTGGTACACGAAAAGTATCAATGCCCACATCTTTAATTAAAAAATGGTCACCTGTATTGAAAATTTTAAATATTTGAGGAGTTTCTTTATTATCGCGTTTAATTGCCGCTAATATTTCCGCTTGGGTGCCGGAATTGCAGTATACCGGAATTTGAAGTTCTTTGCAGAAAAGTCCAAGTCCTTTGATATGATCAGTATGTCCATGAGTAATCAGAATCCCATCTATACTACAGGGATCAATATTATTTGAAACTAACTTTTCTTTGATTTTTTTGCAAGAAAAGCCCATATCTATCAAAAGCCTGGTATCTCCATACTTCAGATAGGTGCAATTACCGGAAGAGCCACTTCCAAGATTTAAAAATTCCAAGTCCAATATTCTATCCTAAACACCAACATGTTCCAACTCTTCATTTGTTAAAGAATTATAAATCTTAAATTCTTCAGCATGAAATGCCGGATCAGCACGAAATGAAAGTTTACCGTAGTATTTCTTTTCCATGTCGATCAAAAGTTGTTCATCAGCAGTGCGCAAGCGATCTAATACAAGTGGATGTACAACAACTTTGAGTTGGAAATCAGATTCATCACGTCCACGCCGTCTAAATATTTCCGCCAATTTCCTTTGTATTTCTACAGACATTGTCAGTGCAGATTTTACCATACCCCGGCCTTTACAATACTTACAATCATCATAAATGGCTTCCTGCATAGATTCAGTATGACGCTGCCTTGTCATTTCCATTAGGCCAAGCAATGAAATCGGAAGGATATGAGTTCTTGCTCTATCTCTTTTTAGACATTCCTTCATCTTATTGTAAACAGCTTGCCTATCTTTGGGCATTTTCATGTCGATGAAATCCAGTACTATAAGTCCACCTATGTTACGAAGTCTTAATTGTCGGCATGCTTCATCCGCAGCCTCAAGATTTACTCTTAAGATAGTGGACTCATGGGGATCAACACCTTGTTTATGTCCACCTGAATTAACATCAATAGCTACAAGGGCTTCTGTTTCATCAATAACAATATACCCGCCAGATTTAAGATAAACTCTTCTTGCAAAAGCACTTCCTATTTGTCTAGTAATATTAAAACGATCGAATAATGGCTGGGAATCTGTATATAATTTTACCTTAAGAGCAGAGCGTTTGGATATCTTTGAAATGACATCTTTAGTTCTTTCATAATCTTTTTGGTTATCTATTACAATTCGCTCAACATCACTAGTGAGAAAATCACGAGCCATCCTTCCAATGATATCCGGCTCTTGAAATACACAGCTAGGAGTCCCCATGTTTTTAATGTTTTCCTGTATTTGTCGCCATTCTCCTAAAAGAATGGCCAAGTCACGAATAAAATAACGCTTTTGTTGATCTTCTCCGGCCGTTCTAACAATCACACCCATCCCTTCAGGTAGATCAAGCTCCCTTACTATTTTCTTCAAGCGTTCCCTTTCTGCCCGACTTTCAATCTTGCGGGAAATACCACTTTGATCAGAATTGGGCAAAAGAACAAGAAATCTCCCAGGAAGAGAAACATTAGTTGTAACTCTTGGTCCTTTTGTTCCTATAGGCCCCTTTGTTACTTGAACAACAATTTCTGTTCCAATAGGATAAAGTTGTGGTATATCATCCTGAGTAATCTTGGGCCTATCTTTCTTTTTGGGAGTACGTTCTATAAGTTCAACTGATGAATCAAATCCATTAGGGACAATATCCCAATAATGCAAAAATGCATTTCTTTCAAAACCGATATCCACAAAAGCCGCTTTTAATCCATCTTCGAGATTTTGAACTTTCCCCTTATAGATAGATCCTACTAGGCGGTTATCATCTGCTCGTTCGATTGTAAAATCTTCTAGACGTCCTTCCTCTAATATGGCAACCCGGGTCTCTAATGATTCAGAATTAATGATGATTTCTTTATGAGTCCGTGAATGTGGTGGGTTGATTATCTTATTAACTTTTTCAAGAACCTTATTTGCCATACCTTTAACAGACTCCATAAAATTCTTGGGTTTGGGTTCTGTAATAGTAATCGGTTTATATGGTTCTGCATGATTTTTTTTCTTAGAAATTGACGGCATCGCTGCGGGTTCTTTTATCCCAGCAGCCTTATTTTCCGCTTTTAGAATTTCTATTTCATGCTTAGTCTCAAAAACTGTATCAGTTAGACTTTCCCTATCGGGCTCATCTGGCCTTGTATAAAGCAATGCACCAGCATTCTTGGGCAATGACTTTCCTGAAGATGGTTTGAAATGTACCGAATTCTTTTTTTTCCGAGTAAAAGTTTTTCCATTTATACTCATACGTAATTAATATGTTTTTTTATAAATATATATATTTTGTAATATTCCAATTTCTAATAGGGAACATATTACAGATGATCCTCCATAACTCAACAATGGTAATGGAATACCTGTAACCGGCACTAACCGGATATTCATACCTATATTGATCATGACATGTGAAAACAGCAATGTAACGATACCTGCTGCAATAAGTCGCCCCAAGCGTTCCCGAGCCTGACTGGCAATGCGGATACCCGCGAAAAAAACTATTCCGTAAAGACTAATTACCAAAGCACTTCCAATGAAACCGGTTTCTTCTGCGATAACAGAAAAAATAAAATCATTATGAGCAATGGAACGTGGTAAAAAACCAAGTGAAGTTTGTGTGCCTTTGCACCACCCTTTACCCCAGAAACCACCACTGCCAACAGAAATCAATGCTTGTTCAATATTGTATGAATCAGTGCGCTGAAGTTGTTCTAACCTCTGACGTTCTGCTGGAGGCGTATCTTTCTGTACATAGTCTTGATTAAAATATACTAAAAGACGTCGACGTTGATAATCCTCTAGAGGTAATCTCCAATTTTCAGGTGCATAAACGATATCCACTACGAACAAGCTAATAAAAATAAGCACCAATCCGCCCACCTTGGCTAGGTATTTTACAGGAACACCTCCAGCATACATCATGATAAAGCCGGTAGGAATGAATACAAGAGCTGAACCCAAATCAGGCTCCAACATAATCAAGCAGAATGGCAACGCCATCATTCCCAATCCCTTGAGAAATACGTTATAAACACGTAATTCTACCAGTGGCCTTTCCAAAAAATGTGCTAGAGCAAATATATAAGCCAATTTTGCAAATTCTGATGGTTGAAATTGAAAGAACCATAAATCGAACCATCGTCGTGCCCCAAAGCGCAGACTGCCGATATGTGGGATCAATACCAGAAGCAACATTCCGATAACAATCCAATATGCTAAAAGGGAAAAGCGTGAGAGAATCTTATAATCGACAAGACAAACGCAGATCATCATGACAGCTCCTATGAAATACCAGATTCCTTGCCGAAATGCATTCGTTTGATACCAGCTGAGCGTTGCATCACTTCCTATGCGGGCACTGATAATAAACATAATACCAACAAGCATAAGACAAAATGTTGCAGCTAAGAGACACCAATCTGGTTTCCATTTCAAATGAGCAGCTGTCAGTGGAGAATGAGACTGTCTTGTGTCCTCTGAATAATTGACATCTGTTTGTATCTTATTATGTATAGTTTCCATCAAGACACCTTTGCCCCAGATTGTTTTGATTCAATAGAAAGTAATCCCTGATAAATTTTCCTGGCAACAGGCGCACAAGTTCCACCACCAGAGCCACCGCCTTCAACTAACACTACAACCGCATAGCGTGGATTTTCATAAGGTGCATAAGATATAAACCATGTATCTTTTCTAACCAACTTGCCAGATTTTTTAACTTCCGCAGTTCCCGTCTTTCCACAAATCCTTAATCCATTTATAGCAGCCTTGCTTCCAGTCCCTTCTCTATCTTCAACATCTGCCAGCATGGAATCCTGGACAACCTTTAAGTTATTAGGTGCTACACCTATATGTCCCCTTATTTTCCCAGAAGGATATACTTCCCCGGCTAATTTATTATGCGGATCTCTTGATTCATACCTCATAACCAGTCTAGGCCAAAAAATGATACCTCCGTTTGCAATTGCTGAAGTCATCACAGCCATTTGTAAGGGCGTAACTGTAATGTCTCCTTGGCCAATGCAAAGATTGGCAGTATGTCCATCTAACCATGGTACTCCACGCTTGCGTTGAGAGTCTATAAACGCTAAATCAGGGAAAAAACCACTAACCTCTTGCATAGTGGGAAGTTGAATTTTCTTACCTAAAAAGAACCGGTTCCCCATATCTAATAAGTGATTCAATCCAATCTCAAGTCCAACATTGATAAAATAGGCATTACTAGAACGAAGAAAAGCTCTTCTAAAATCATATTCACCCGCAGGTGCTGTATCATTTATTCTTCTATTGGCTAATTTATAATATCCATCGCAATAAATATTTTTTTTAGGATCGATACCAGCCTCTAATGCAGCTAAGCCAACAATAACTTTAAATATAGAACCCGGAGCGTATGCTCCATAAGTAGCTCTACACAAAGTGGGCATTGTATTTTCATCATTATATATAGCCCAATTCTTTGCGCTAATTCTTGGAATAAATAAGTTTGGATCATACGAAGGTGCTGATACTAAGGACAGAATGTCTCCATTTCTGACATCCATGACAATGACAGCCCCTTTTACATTTTCTTGTGATTCTTTAAGTGCCTTTTCTGAAATAGATTGTATCCGGGAATCTATTGTTAGAACAACGTCTTGCCCTGCAACAGCAGCAGTTATACTATTTTCTTCCTGCCGGTAGCCTGTATTATCAACTAAAACACTCTTAGTTCCCGGCATTCCTCTTAATTGTTTATCATACCCACCCTCTATGCCGACCATTCCGACAAAATCGGGCATTTGATAATTATAATTTATTTCACCTTGATCAAGTTCACGTCTTGTGAGAAATCCTAAAACATGTCCGCAAATTTCATGAAGCGGATATTCCCTATATGGCTCAGATTCTATACCCACACCGATAGGACGAGAAGGGCTTTCCATAAACCGAGCAACTGTTTGTGGAGATGCATTTTGTATCAAATTTAACGGCAATGCCCTCATTTGTACATAATGTTTATTAAATTTTTCTTCATCTATAAAAAGCTTCGTTCCAATGATATCCTCTAATCCCAATAATGTATTGCTGACTACATTAAAACGAGCTAATCTGGAACGGTTTGCAATACTTAGTGAGGAAAATTCAGATAGACCTTTCAGCCTTTTGTATTCCTTCTTGAAGAGTCCTGCTTTAGATAGATCTCCAATATATAAATTAATGCTGTATGAAGGATTACTGGTAGCTAGGACAATGCCATTACGGTCAATGATCTGCCCTCTTGGTGCAGGTACTCTGACTGTTCTATATGACTGTCTTTCAAGTTGCTGTATATATTTTTCAGAACTAAAGATCTGTAAATGCCAAAGAACAATAATCAACAAGGAGATTCCAGATAACACCAATATTGAAATATTGCGTATCTGCCTATCTCCGCGACTTAGTTGGTCAATTACAAGCATCTACAATTTCTTTTGTTCTTTGTATCTTGATGAATAATATTTCACAGGTAGAGGAGCGATATATTTTTCTAAAATATAATTTATCCCAAACAAAATTATTGGGGCAACGAGCGCATTTGTTATACCCAAAACTATAAATACAAATAATACTCTAAAATTGATTAAAGGAGATATGGGTAATCCGGTAAGTTGAAGCAATGTGAATAAAGGAGAAACTATCCCCATGGCAAAACCCAATAGAACTTGAACCCAAACAGAGTGATACAGCAATATCTTTCGATTACAATAGAGAAAATAACCAGGAAGCAATAGTGAAATTACTGTCACACCCAATGGGTTCAATGACATGGAATCAAAAAGCAGACCTGCAAGGGTACAAACACAGAATAACTCCTTCCAAGATGCAAATAATGCACAATATAAGACCAAACAAGGCAAACAATCAATTTTTACTCCCAATACAGGGTAATGCGATATGAACCATGTTTGTCCCCACACAAACACACTACAAGTTATCAGTAAAAATAAAAACTTCCTGTTCATTATTATCGCAATAAAACCCAAACCTCATCCAACGAAATCCCATCAGCAGCTAGTCGAACCTTTCCCTCTCTTTGCATCCCATATTCTTCATTAATATTTTCTTCAAGTACACCAATATAGATTCCTTCAGGGAAAATACCCCCCATTCCACTTGTATATATTTTAGTTCCAGGAATTAACGTCTGTGAGCCAGATAAATGTGCGAGCTTAACCACACCAGGATCTATACTTCCTGTGTTTAATGGTTCTATCATTCCAAGGCAACTATTATCTCCTACTGTGACACTTGCGAGACAATTAGGATCCCCTAATAGTACAACTCTTGATTCAAATTTACTAACTTGATATACACGACCAATGAGAGAAGCCTCTCCGGTTGTTGCAAGTACTGTTTGATTTACTTTGATTCCATCATTACTGCCAGCATTGATCAAAATCATTTTCCACCAGTTAGAAGGCTCTCTTCCTATAACTCTTGCCAATTTTAATTCCCAAGGAGAATTCTGCTTGAACCCCAACGCTTGTCGCAAACGTCCGTTTTCATTTTCTAATTCTTTCAAACGCAATGAAATCAGTTTATTTGTTTCAACTTGGGCAGATAAAACCTGATTGGCCTTGAGTAGGTCCTCATGGGATAAAAAATAATAGGTAACCTTTTTCCCCATGTCGCAAATTCCGTTTGCTATATATGTGACAGGCAACAACAATGTTCCTGCAATATCTTTCAATCCTGCAGCCCATTGCTGTATGCATAGCAAAAGTAGAATTGATAAAATCAATATACTAAAGATAACTGTGCGAATTTTTTTAAACATTTAACTCAAATGCATCAGTTAAACACAGCATCATTGAACACAACTCCTTGAAAAAAATACAACGTGTACACATATAAAATGCATACACACCCAAACACTTCATCCTCAAATGAAGTTCAAAATCTGAAACTCAGCTTAAAATAAATTAAAGTGCTGCAGAGCCAATCCAGTTCCTTCTGCAACCGCAGAAAGCGGATCATCAGCTACATGTACAGGTAAATCAGTCTCCGCAGAAATCAACTTGCTGATATTTCTCAACAGTGCACCTCCACCCGCCATCATAATTCCGCGATCCACAAGGTCAGCGGCTAATTGCGGTGGGCACCGTTCTAATGTGATACGAACTGCTTCCAAAATACTGGACAGCGGTTCTTGCAAAGCTTCTCTAATTTCTTCAGATCGGATGATTGTTGTTTTGGGCAAACCTTTTCCAAGGTCTAATCCTTTGACCTCCATTGTTAATTCTTGGTCTAAAGGATATGCCGAGCCAATCCTAATTTTGATTTCCTCGGCCATGCGTTCACCAATCAATAAATTGTATGCTCTTTTTAGGTGTGCAACGATTGCGTCATTAAACTCATCTCCACCAACACGTAAGCTGCGACTAGAAACCATGCCTTTTAGTGAAATAATTGCAATTTCACATGTTCCCCCACCAATATCTACTATCATGTTTGCTGCAGGTTCTTCTACAGGCATTCCAACACCAATCGCCGATGCTAAGGGCTGGTCAATAGTTTGTACTTCACGAGCTCCTGCATGCAAAGCAGAATCTTTAACAGCTCTGCGTTCTACTTCCGTTATTCCTGAAGGAACTGCAACTAATACTCTGGCTGAAATCAACTTACGGTGATGCACCTTTTGGATGAAACATCTTAGCATAGCCTCTGTTACCTCAAAATCAGCGATCACTCCATCCTTCATTGGGCGGATGGCTCTAATATTTTCGGGGGTTTTCCCCAGCATTGCCTTTGCCGCTGAGCCAATAGCTTTTACTTCGCCAGTATCTTTATCTACTGCGACTACAGAGGGTTCTCTTAAAACAATACCTCTATCACGGACATACACCAAGGAATTTGCAGTTCCAAGGTCTATTCCGATATCATTTGAGAAAAGGCTTTTAAGTTGTGATAGCATGCACCTACCTATAAAAAGCAGAGGTATTCTATATTTTATTTATTGATACAGTCAAGTTTCTTCTCATTTAGTTTTTAAAAACTTATCTTTGTCCATTGTCCAACTTGCTCTTTAAAAGAAAAAACGCTATATTAAGTGGAGTAGTTATATGTAAGTATCTGCAAATATAATTTTGAAAACGTGATGCATGATAATCATATAATATCTTGTTTATGTTTATATTAGATTATTAAGAGGATATCAGACGACTTTTTTATCCTTTATTAAGTGCTTATAAATTTTTGATAAAACATTTTCGTTGACAAACACTTATTCGACAAAACGATTTAGCTTGCAACTGACTGAACAGTATTTGTCCACGCTTATTGCAGTGATAGTACTGTGCTACTTGGGAATCTTTCTTATCTATCCTGTTTCGATAATGCTAAGTGGGGCATTTGTTCAGGGTGATGGGTTTTCTTTCAAATATTTCATATTTCTTTTAGCAAGTCCTCTTGTTCGGGAATCCTGTTTCAATAGTCTTTTTATTGCAGCATCCACCACATTTCTTGCTCTATTACTTTCTCTGCCGCTGGCACATATCATGACAAAATATACCTTCTTCGGAAAATCAGCATTGGGTGCATTGGTGCTATTACCGATGGTCATGCCACCTTTTGTCGGTGCCATTGGAATACAACAGTTTCTTTCTAAATATGGAATGCTCAATACCTCATTAATGAAATTAGGCGTACTGAAGTATGATTTTCCTATTGATTGGCTTGGAATTGGCGGAGTTATAGGAATCATTGTTCTTCAAGCATTACATTTATATCCCATTCTTTATCTTAATTTAACAGCTTCTATGGCAAATTTGAATCCATCCCTTCGTGAAGCTGGTCAAAATATGGGGGCAAGTGGATGGAAAATTTTTAGGACTCTTACCCTTCCACTGCTCATTCCCGGACTTTTCAGTGGTTCATTTATCGTTTTTATTAGCTCTTTAGCGGATTTGGGAACTCCGCTCATATTCAATTTCACACGCTGTATTCCTGTTCAAGTATATGATGGAATCAGTGATATGAATACAAATCCAATTGGATTTGCACTTGTTATTTTTATATTAATTATAACCTCTGCTTTTTTTATATTATCCAGATACTTCTTTTTGAATAAGAATTATGATGTATCTATAAAAAGCGGTCATACTGGCGGTTTTGAGACAATCGCAAATCACAAACAAACCATCTTTTTTTATGGGATTATTGGATTTATAATTTTGATTGCCGCAATCCCTAATATTGTTGTCATAATACAATCTTTTGCTGGTAAATGGTTTATGTCAACATTGCCAAGTTTCTGGACTTTAGATAATTATCGTTTTTTAGGCACGCATGAACTATGTGTGAGTAGCATTGGCAACAGCCTCTATTATAGTTTATTAAGCGGATTTCTTGATGTTATTTTAGGAGTTGGGATTGCCTGGTTGATCACAAAGTCAAACATCCGATTCGTATGGTTAATAGATACTCTTGCCATGTTGCCCTTGGCTCTTCCTGGTTTAGTATTGGCTTTTGGCTATATGGCAGCTTTTGACGTAAACGTTTCATGGTTAAATCCACGGATAAACCCCATCATACTGCTTATTGTGGCATACAGTGTTCGCCGACTTCCCTATATGGTGCGGGCAGCATGTGCGGGTTTCCAACAGGCAAGTACCAGCCTACAAGAAGCAAGCACCAATCTTGGGGCTTCCCCATTTCAAACATTTCGTAGAATCACATTTCCCCTCATTTTTGGACATCTCATTGGCGGTTTTATTTTAACTTTCTGTTTCGCGGTATTGGAAGTCAGTGACAGCCTTATTTTGGCAACCAGAGAACAATTTTATCCCATTACTAAATTGATGTGGGATTTAATGTCACGAATTGATGTTCAAGCCCCATCTTATACTTGCGCATTAGGTGTCTTAGGAATGCTTATGCTTCTTATTAGTCTCTGGCTTGCATCTCGACTTATGGGGAAGAAATTTGGGCAAATATTCAGAATATAGGGTACAATGCGTTTAATATCCAACATATTTAAATTCAGCCCCCTACTACTTGTTCCCATTTTAATTGGGGGATTGCTAGGTCTTGCATTCCCTTATCCTGGAATTGCTGGTTTAGGTTGGTTGATGCCTGGAATACTAATATTATCTTCACTTTATTGGAAAAACATAGCGCAATATTTGGGATTTTGTGTTTCATCTAATATTTCATTTTTTACCTATACATGGTTGGCAGGTTTTAGTTTTTGGTTAATATCTTTGAGGTGGTTGCTCTATATACCTTTCCCTATGGGAGCACTGTTAGGCTGGCTTTCTCTTAGCGCATATCTTGGTATATATATAGGTGTTTGGGGATACTTGACCTGCAAACTATCCATGAAATTAGCTGTATGGAAGTTATCAATAACATCCGCGGCGATATGGGTAATTCTTGAATGGATCAGAGGCCATTTTTTAGGTGGTTTTGCGTGGAATATGCTGGCTGTGTCACAGCATAATGTCCTTGTGCTTACTCAATTTGCGTCCATTGCAGGTGAATATGGAATATCCTTTATAATGATTGCGTTTTCGATTTCCTGGAGTATCGGAGTATGCCATCTAATAATTTTTTTAAAAAAGGAATACATACGCAAGGCCATAGAATCACGAGTCAGCATTCATATCCCCGTTATGCTTTTTCTCAAAGAGGGACTTTTCTGGTTACTTATTGTTGCCACAGTTATATCTTATGGAACATACAAATTAACCCAGCAACAAAGAACTGCTGAAAAAATGTATTCTGTTTGTCTCATACAACCCAGCATTCCGCAGACTTTAATATGGGATCCAAAGGAAAATCAAAAGCGCTTTGAAAAACTTATAGAAATTTCAGAAAAAATAATCGCCACAAATATTGTTGATCTACTCGTTTGGCCTGAAGCTGCAATACCCGGATATATCCGATATGACCAAGACATATCAAATCGAATTTCAAATTTAGCACAAGTCAAAAAAGTTCCTATCATTTTCTGTAGTGATGATGCTGAACCCAGCATATCTGATGCAGGGAAAAACAGTTATTTCAATTGTGCCTTTTTTATGGGGTCAAATGGGGAACTGTTAGAACGATATAAAAAACAACATTTGGTAATATTTGGCGAATATATACCTCTGTTAAAATATCTCCCATTTCTTAAATATCTAACCCCCATCAGTGGAAATTACGAGTCTGGCAACGAATATACCTCATTTGCGTGGCCCAGTCATGACACCCCAATATCGCCACTAATATGTTTTGAGGATTCGTTCCCTGATGAAGTCCGTTTGCATGCGATGACACAACCATGCGCATTTGTATATCTAGCAAATGCGGGTTGGTTTGGTGAGTCTTCTGCACAGTGGCAGCATTTGGCTAATGCACGCTTCCGAAATATTGAAAATGGAATACCAGGTATTCGCTGCTGCAATAATGGAATCACCTGCTGGATAGACAAATATGGCAATGTCCATGACATATTCTTAGATGATTTGTCGTCTGTCTATGGTGGCGGGGGATATATAATACATATTCCCATTCAAAGTGCACAAACCCAAACTTTTTATCAAAAATATCATTTATATTTTATTTGTTGTTACTGTTTCCTTATTTTATGGGGATGCAGTGCATATTATATTAGAAAATCAAAAAATCATTTATGAAAAAATTATTACGAATTGGCATTTTTGTCTCTGTTTTAGCTACAAATTTTGCATATAACATTTATGCAGATGTAGAACCTGCACCAACAGGATTGAGAGTAGACTTGATTGAACATACTGATCATGTTTGGAAAGGTGGATATCTTGTTCCCATCCCATTGGAAGATGCAATTCAGAATAACGACTATCAATTTGTTTCAATACAAAGTAAGATCCCGCTTTTCTCCTGGGAGCTTCAAAGTAAAAAAGATAATGTACTCCAGACTGCGTATCAGATTCAAGTGGCATCAGAATTAAAATTACTTGCCGACAATATGCCAGATATGTGGGATAGCGGCAAGATTGAAAATGATGAATTACCATATACACTTTATAGGGGAAAAGATTTAAAACAGGGAAACATCTATTACTGGCAAGTGCGTTCTTGGAATAATGGAGTAGAAAGCCAATGGTCATCCCCTAAACCATACATAATGAGCAAAAATCTTAACAAGGACTACGAGATTGCTCGATATCCTGTCCAAAAAGAAAATGAATTCCCTGAATCTATAATGGAAATTAATAGTGAAAATTCAACTCTATATCTTGTTGATTTTGGGAAGGCCGCATTTGCCACACTTAGTTTAACCTTAACGAGTGATATCAATAATAAGCATGCCATTTTGCGTATTGGGGAAGCACTTAAAGACAGACGTGTCGATAAAAATCCGGGAGGAACTATCCGCTATGCAAGTTATGACATAAAACTCCTAAAAGGAACTCATACATATCAAATTAAAATCCGTGCGGATAAGAGAAATACGGGAAATCAAGCTATAAAAATGCCAGAATATATTGGGGAGGTGTTTCCATTTCGTTATTGCGAAATCGAATCTGATGCGATTGGTTTCAAACTAGAAAATCTTGTACGAGAGTCTTCATTTTCGCTTTTCAATGATGTGAGTGCTTTTTCTAGTGACAACAAAATTTTAAATGATATATGGGAACTTTGTAGATATTCCATAAAAATGACTAGTTTTTGCGGTGTATACGTGGATGGAGATAGAGAGCGTATACCTTATGAAGCAGATGCATTGATTAATCAGCTTTCACATTATGCTGTTGATAATGAATATAGTTTGGGACGCTATTCCCAGGAATATTTAATCAATCATCCAACTTGGCCAACAGAATGGATATTACAGTCAGTTTTGCTGGCATGGAATGATTATCTATACACTGGGGATAATCGTTCGTTAAAAACATATTATAATGATTTAAAAGCGAAGGTATTACTCCCATTGGCTGACGAGCAAACATATCTTATCAGTACAAGAACGGGTAAACAAACACCGGAGCTTATGAAAGCAATACATTTTAATGGTGCTAATATCCGTGATATTGTGGATTGGCCCCAAGGTGGTGCATTTGGTCAAGATAGTAAACCCGGGGAGTCAGATTATTTCGTATTTAGGGACGTAAATACGGTTGTGAATGCATATCATTATAGAGCACTATATCTTATGAGCCAAATAGCAAATGCTATCGGTGAGTCTGCTGATGCGGCTTTTTATGCAGAACGTGCGGATAAAGTAAAAACAAATTTTAACTTTTTCTTTTTTAATGACTCAAATGGTTCATACAGAGATGGGATTGGGACTGATCATTCTGCCCTTCATTCATCAATGTTTCCCCTTGCCTTTAATATGGTGCCAGATGAACACATCGAATCTGTTATGAAATTCATCCGATCGAGAAAGATGGCTTGCAGTGTATATGGTTCACAATTTTTGATGGATGCCATCTACGAGGCAAATGATGATCAATATGGTTTAGATAGACTGACCGCATTGGATGATCGCGGTTGGTACAACATGATACGTCTCGGAAGTACTGTGACACTGGAAGCGTGGGATAATAAGTACAAAAATAATTTAGACTGGAATCATGCATGGGGATCTGCACCCGCCAACATTATTATACGCAAATTGGTAGGAGTGGAGCCTATAGAGCCTGGATTTAAAAAAGTTCGGATTAAGCCACAACTTGGAAATTTGAATTGGATTGATGCTGAAGTTCCATCAATTCGCGGAACAATAGGTATACATGCAGATCGATCTGTGCAAGGTACATTTGATTTAAATCTTATAATCCCTCCAGGAGTAATAGCTGAAGTATGGTTGCCATGTTCGGATAACAATGATAATCAGATATATTTAAATGGGAATAATGTTATGAATGCAAAAAAAATAGGAGCATTTTATGTTCTTGATAAAGTCGGTTCTGGGATTAAAAAAATATCCATACACAATGATTAGTCAAAAGACAAATATCATACATCAGCACAAGAAATCAAAATTTCTATTTTTTATTTTCCTGCTGACTATATATTTTGTTTGCCTCTTGATGCATGCACAAATTAGCAATGTACGTACATTTTATATAAAAATGGGCATATCCAATCTCATTTATGTGGATACATCATTTGTAGACGAACAAATTGCCAATGTAACTAACATAAAATGGATCCCGGCAAAATTAGAGAATGACCAGGAAATTGTAATTGGAAGTAACATTATTCTTAAACTATTTGATGAATATGCATTGGGAAAAATCAAAAAAAATATCTCAAAATATTTTGAGAACATAAATATTCAAGCGCTGACATTAAAAAATTATTATAAAATTGAAACTCCAACTCCAACCGCAGCATTGCAGATTTGCGAAATTTTGTCATCACTTTCTGTGGTAGAATATGCATATCCAGAGATAAGCTTAAATTTATTGGAACACAATTTGTATGCTCCCATTCCCAATGACAAATACTGGCAATGGAATTGGCACATAGATCAACGAAATGAATTAGGGCATAAAACAAAATGGGATATGAATGTACTTTCGGCATGGGGAACAACTAAAGGAGAAAGCAGTTCGATCGTTATTATGGATACAGGTATTCAAAGTGATCATCCTGATTTGATTGAACGTTTAAATAATAACTTACATTATAATGTGTTTACAAAGGAGTCATCTCCAGATCCTCTAGACCTTAGTTATATAAGAGCTCATGGAACCGGGGTTGCTGGATTAGCTGCCGCTTCAGCATACAATGGAATAGGGACTTGTGGGATTTCTCCAGAAAGCGACTTGATAGGATTTGTCATGTTGCAAGGAACACGAAAAATCTCTGACCTTGAATTATCTGAGCTTTATTTAAGAGCAAATCAAGAAGGAAGAATTCAAAATCAAAGCTGGGGATATGAATCTAGAATGCGCCCTCTAACCGATATCGAGAGAAATGCCATCTACAACGCTACACACAATGAAAATGGTGTTATTATGGTCAGATCGGCAGGAAACTCACGAACAGAAATAAACGATCAACCTGATTATGGTGATGCAAATAATGAAGCTAGAAACACTCTGCAAACATCTGTCGTAGTTGCTGCTGTAGATTTTAATGGGCAGTACGCCAGTTATTCCTGTCCGGGTGCATGTGTGCTGGTCGCAGCTCCCGGCGGAGATTCAAATGAAGAACATTCATTTTTGACTACAGATTTTACTGGAACAAAAGGATTTAATTACATAAATTACTTTTCCCCGTATGAAGATTATAACAATTATATTTCTGGTGATGTATTTTTTGGGACATCATCAGCAACACCTATTATTTCAGGGGTATGCGGATTGATCCTTTCCGCAAATCCAGATTTGACAGCGCGTGATGTCAGACACATTTTAATTCAGTCATCTCAACAAGTTGATGAAAAAGATCCAGATATCAAAATAAATGGTGCAGGTTTTAAAGTAAGTCACAATTGTGGCTATGGTGTTCCAGATGCCGGTCATGCGGTTACATTGGCGAAAAATTGGAATCACCTGAAAGACCCTTCCACAATAAATGATTCTATTGATTTTAAAGCTGGAGAACATATTCCATCTATGGGATATGCTCTTAAAATATTTTCTGAGGACAATATTGAAATGAATAGCATTCCCTTTGCTGCTACAGACACAGTTTTTCCCGATAATTCATCTCCGCTTTGTAAAATTATAGATCTTGGTCTTGTTACCGAGCCGATAGAACAAGATATCACGGGATGCTGTGTGCTTATTGAGAGAGGAGAAATTACATTTAAAGAGAAAATTGATTATGCGGCAGAGAGAGGTGCAGTATTTGTTATTATCTATAATAATGAAACTAACAATGACCTCATAAATATGGGAAGTGTGGACCGTTGTACTGTCCCTGCGATTTTTATTAGTGGTAATAGCGCTGAAACCATAAAAAAATCTCTTAATGCTGGTGTATTCTTAAAAGCACAATTATTCGTAAACCCATGGAGTTATTCTTTTAAAATAGATGATACTCTTATCAGTGAAGATGTCTCTCTTAAGATCAATGCAAGCAGCTCAGATTGCGGTATGTTACGGATCAGTCTGATATCCCCTTCTGGCACGCGGAGCATTCTTAATCGTTACCATTTTGGAAATACCCAAGAAATTGATTGGGAATTTCTTACAACACATCATTTTTATGAGCCGGCCAAAGGTGATTGGAAAATTGAAATTGTAAATTTTCCTCAACCTGGAACTGGTGTATATACAGATGATGCACTAATTCATGGGCTATCCTTAACAATTACTGGAATGAGAATCCAAGATGATGACAATAATGGTTTAGACGATACATGGGAATTAACTCATTTGGGGAAATTAGGAAATACAGCTTCCGATATCATTTCAGAATCTGGGTATTCAAATGCTCGTTGGCAAATTGTCGGAGATCAAACTATTGATGAGGCTTGCAAACTTACAATGTCTGCCAATGTTCTGCAACCTGGGAAATTGCGTATAGGCTGGCATGGAGTTAATGGGTATCAATATGATCTTTTTGAGTATTCTGTAACATCCAAAAACTGGTCACTCATAGATGTGATTCCAGGGCAATTTCCAACAACAGAGTCTGTTATTGATATTCAAAATAATTCCAGAGAAAATTTCTATTATCTGAGGAAGAGAAAAATTTAGAAGTTACTCTTACAAAAAAGTGAGATTATTTCTGAAAAAATCAGTAAAACACCAAAAATTAAGTGTGATTTTCCTGTCTGTTTTGCCAGCCAGCGAATGTGTTCTGGCGAACTATTTTTGTTCAGCTTGCATATTTGTTTATAAAAGAATGGGATTAAAATGAATACACATATCGCAGTTTTGCTAATGACATCTGAACATAATAAAAGTATTAATAACGAAAAAAATGCACTAAAAAACAGGAATTTATATAATATTATCGATTTTTCTAATCCCAGGCGTATTGCTAATGTTATAATGCCTTTCTTCTGATCAAACTCGATATCACGCAATTCATTACCATGTAAGATTGCCATCACTAAAAAGGAAATAGGTAATGAGCCTAGCATAGGAATCAATACCCCTTCTCCACCTTGAATGTACCATGATGGAATAACCATTAAAGGCCCCATCAGAAAAAAAACAAATACTGATCCCAGTCCTACATATTTATATGGAAAGAACCCCGTTGTGTAGCATGCTGCGCCGATTACTCCAATTATACCACAAATCAGCACTGGTAATCCTCCGCAATAAACAGGATACAGTCCCAGTGATACTCCTAACAGAAGAGAAATAACCCCAGCATTTCTCATTGCATTTGGTTTTATGTCTCCGTTAACCAATTGGGGACATGAGGCATTCTCTTTACTGTCTACGCCAGAAATATAATCGCCATATGTATTGAGAAAGTTTGCTGCTCCCTGCATACATATTCCAGCAAGCAAAGTTAACAGAAAAAGGATGAAATTAAATGTATAACCATGTGCGACTGCCAAAACGGTGCCTAATGAGACTGGAATGACTGCAGCGGTATAAGTCCAAGGCCGCGCGGCAATAAACCAAAGTTTATAATTCACAGAAAATAGATTAATAATTACACAGTGTTGCCAATTGCTCTAGTACACAACACATATTTTCTAGATATGGCATCTTTGTGCCTGCAGATTTGCCGATTTGAAGTGGAATTTTGAACATGCTATCAAGTTCAATTGGTCTGCGATTCTTAAAATCTAACAAAGTTGATGCCCAATAATCTCCCATATCTTGTGTCCTACTAATATTGTAATCAATTTTTGACTCAGAAATTTGCAGTCCAAGGTTATTGCCGGCAGAAACTACTTCTTTCATTAATTCAATTAGCAGAGATTCCCAGCGTTTGTCAGCATGTATTTTATCCGTAGGCAAACATGGATTCAAATTTGAAAAATCAACCTGAGATCCATTAAGTACAGTTTTATATCCAGCACATGCAGCTACTCCTAAACCATTATAAGGAATATTCCAAATCAACTTTTCCCAATGGGCCTTTTGTAAATTATCACAAACATTGCAGCGGATTCCTACCGATTCAAACATATTAGCAATCTGATAGGTTCGATCAGTAGCTTTTCCTGAGAATTCACCTATTGAGACGTCTCCACCATTGATATGTCTGATATAGCCAGGCCGTATTCTATTCAAACAAACAAAACAAAGTCCGCCTAAAATATTTTTAGCAGACAGAAACTCTGCCAGTTTCTCCTCGTTGCCTAAGCCGTTCTGTAATGTAACAACCATTGTATGAGAATCTACTAATGGTGTTATCAGCTGTTTTAACTGATTATTGGCTGTCGTTTTCAATCCAATAAATACAGCATCACAGATGCCCACTTCATCCGGGCATTTTGCTGATAATGGATTTACATGAAAATCTCCATCAACACTTTCAATGAATACCCCATCTTTTGAAACTTGATCATAATCTGATCGCAAAAGAAACCATGTCTCATTGCCAGCATTCAATAGTTTTGCCCCATAATAGCTGCCAATTGCACCACAGCCAACTATGCAAATTTTCATAAACTTTGATTGTATTTTATCTTCACTAATAAAAAAGATTTATTCCTAATCCTTCAAATTAAAGGTAAAAACATTTACGGAATTCTCCAGTAATTTGCATTGCAGCCGGGACGATGTCTTGATTTTCTTACAAATAGGAGCCACACGCTGCGGTTCTCTCAGACTATTCTCTGCCCATGGATCTGGATGTGACATGGACAAAAACTCGGCCGTTGATCCAATTCTTGATTTAGTGTTTATTTGAAAATCAATGTCACGCGCTGCATCTGAAAGATTAACAACCTTCACAAAAAGCGTATCTTTAGTTCTTGTTGATGAACAATAAACAGGATAGCTTTTTTCGAGCATGCTGACCTCGTGAACTAGTTTATTATCCAAAAAACATAACACTTTCTCAGTGGAAACCTCTACGCGTATATCATACCATTTGTTAGTTTCAATTTTTCCATTGGTTCGATCAGAAAGAAATCTCTTAGATCCTCCAGAGATGAGTTCTATGCCATGTTGGGTGTTTCCCCAGCCCCCTAGATTCCACCATGCATAATCATTCTTATCCTTTGCATTAAAAAGGATAAGAAAGCCTTCATTTCCGGAAATTTTTCGTGCTTTCACACTAAATGTATAATTGGTAAAGTCATTTGGCAGGTATGTGAAAACATTTTCAGCATTAGAATTCTGTTTTAATGTCCCCTCTCCAGAAGCGTCAACATTGGCATCCCAGTTTCTTTTGTGTTCATTGCTATCGTAATTCAAGTGTGATATAATCTCCCCACTATTTTTATAAACGGGTTTTCCATCGACATATACCATCAAATCTTTGTATTCGGCCTGAGTCATCCATGTTCCTACACCAATGCCACCTCCCGACATAATATTTTTCTCAATAGGCTGTATATCAGACTTAACAGGAACAACAAATTTTCCCAAATGCTGGGAGAATATTTGCTGGACATAATAAGATGGAGTTCCAAAAACTCTATGATTATCAAAGTTAATTAAATCAGGATTCCAACTGCGTTTATTGACATTGATAAATAGAGGAGCATAAGAAGTCATAGTCACAACATCAGAATTGTTCTCCATTCCCATCATAAAAACAGCTTCACCTAGCGCGCCTCGCAATGCACCCTGTCCATTTTTTTGGGTAACAGCATATTCTCCAACATATATTTCTTTTTCACCACGCTTATAGGTGTCATATTGATGAAAACGATTATAGAAGAATTCCGGTGTACTATAATAATGCTCATCTAAAATCTCGATAGAGCGGCTTTTAGGCATCCCATTCCATAAGCATGCAACCAACTTGATCTCTGGATATTTTCCTTTGATTGCGTCATAAAACAAAGCGTAGCGCTCATCATAAGCCGACCCACCATTTTCATTTCCGACCTGTAGCATAGTTAAATGAAATGGTTCTGGATGTCCATTCTTTGCACGTTCTGCGCCCCATTTGGTAGAAACAGGTCCATTGGCGTATTCAATGGCATCCAGTGCATCTTGGACATATTCACCCATTTTTTCCATAGGTACTACCTCTCTGTGAGACATGCCACAATTGATCACAAAAAGTGCTTCCGCACCCAAATCTTCACAAAGTTGGAGATATTCATGATATCCCATACCATGATCAACCTCATACCCCCAAAGACAATGCTGAGTTCTTCTTTCACTCAAAGGGCCTATGGTTTCTTTCCACCGATAGGATGTTGCCATTGTCTCCCCTTCCACCCAACAACCGCCGGGGAAACGAATAAAAGATGGTTTTAATGCTTGCAGTTTTTCTGCTAAATCAATACGCATACCATTATCTCGATCTTTCCATGTTTTCTCCGGGAACAGGCTAACAGAATCCATATATACAGCTCCACTGTTGGAAAGCCCCAGACATAAAGATGCACGATGTGATGTCTTTTTAACTTTTAAGTTAGCTGTTTGCTGTGACCAGTCTGTTGTCACATTAATTATAGATTCAGCTAATTTTTCACCATCCTCATTTTCCAACCAAATATTTAGATCCTTATCAGAATTACCCTTTATAAAAGCACTCAAATGGTAATTGTGACCTTTTTCAACAGATATTCCAAAATACCCATTATTGACAGCAGCCCCTACTCCAGTGGCACCAGTAGGTAAGTTCACATCTAAAAGCAAACTTTGCTTGTTAAATCCTCCAGTAGGAACATCATTGGAAATTGAAATGTTGGCAGATGCACCTCCTAAACTATATGCAGTCCAATGATCAGGTTTATTGGAATCTTCAAAATTACGATTTCTTACAAGCTCTGCATAAAGGCCGCCATGTCCTGCCATGTTGATCTCTTCAAAGAAGATACCATAAAATTTGGGGCTGACTGGAATAGTTTGTTCATCAGCATTTATGACAATTGAATCTGTAGCTGTGCAAGTACATGCCATTGCAAACATACAAATTCCACCCAATAAGTTTATATTATTCTTTTTCATCGTTTAAAACATTTTAAATTTTTCAAATTCTTATTAAAAAAAACATTCTACTGAAAGCCCTGTTTGTTTATTGATTGTTTCACCAATAGCTTCCAGTTCAGCCTTTGTTAAAGGAGCTAGTGTATCACCATCATTTATTCCAAATGCATGTCTGGCAATTGTATAAACTTGAATCCCAAGAATATTTTCCTTAGCCCCTATCCATTTTAGTCTTTCACAATAGGCTAAAATTTCTTCTGATGGCATAACATTGCCATTGAGTTTAAGAAACATTGTCTGTATATAGATTGGAAAATCTTGCGCAACTTGCTTAAGATTTTCTAAAATCTGACCAAAAGGCACTTTTGACTGATTAATTTTCCTATAATAATCTTCCGTACCTGCATCTAACTTTGCCCATATCTCTCCTTGATTTTTGAAAAAATATGGAAGTAAATTCTGTGTATTTAGGCGGTGTAAGCAGGTTGCATTAGTAATTAAAACTACTTTCGTTTGCGTTAAATTAAATTTCTGTTTTAACTGTACGGCGATTTCAAGTGCTTTTTGGAAAAAAGAGGATAAAGTTGGCTCCCCATCACCACTAAAAGCAATATCTTTAACATGAAATGTCAAATCTCCGCAATCTGCAAATTTCTCCTCTTTTGCTAATTGACCATTTTGCGCTGCAATGAGAAGTGATTCTAATTCCTGTTTCAATATATCTAATGAAAGGATGCATTGGCTGTTTTTATAATTGCAATGATTGCGATCCACCTCGCAATAAATACAATTAAAATTGCAGACTTTATCAGGATTTAAATTGATTCCGATAGAGAGTCCTTTTGAACGCCGTGATATCACTGGATACACATAACGGAAGTGCTGGAAAGATCGATTATGATCCTCCACGGCAGAAAGTTTTCTTAACTGATCCTTATTCATTTAGTACTCTCATACAGAAAGCGATTGCATTGTAAGGAGATATATGGCTAAAAACAAGGAATTATAACATTTACATTCATTGTTTATTCATAACTCCTTGATAAACAGCATTTCTTAAGGATCCTTGTTCATCGTCTGCGGCATAATCCCAATACATTGCCCCCAACAATCCTTTCTTTTTCAGATATTCACATTTGATTGCAATTGATTGAGGGGTCTCATATGTGCAAATGAGTTTTCCATCTTTATCTGCCAGATAAGGCACACAAGCATCTTCGTCCCATTTTTGAATATAATTCCCTTCTAATTTTAAAATATTCTTATAATCAACGTATCCAGGGATTCCATCTGTGCCGTGGCCATAAAACGGTATTCCCAATGTCAACTTGTGTACAGGAATTCCCGCAGCTATGTGCTTATCAATACCCTCTTCACACGAAATCCATCCAACATTTCTTGAACGTCTCAGCGGGGCATGATGTTTAGGTGGATTTCCCATGTCATAAGTCATAACGTTTACAAAATCCACTATAGGTTCTAATGAAGCAAAATCTATAAATCCAGCACCCGCCTGAGATGCTAAAGTCAACAATTTATTTGCACCGATAGAACTGCGTATTTCTTTCATCATCAATGTGTAATTATCTGTATCACTGGGTGATGAAGATATACCTGCAGAATTACTAGTAGGATACTCCCAATCTATATCGATTCCATCTAATTGAAATTCATCAATCACTCTGCGACAATCTGCTGCAAATGCTTTACGATTTGATTCTGTACTTGCCATTTCACTGAAATTCCCACTTCCCCATCCACCAATTGAAAGCATTACTTTCAAATTTGGATTTCTATCTTTTAATCCAACTAACATTTTCAGTCTCTGTTCATTATCAATCCGAACTCCATCAAATGTTGGTTTCACATGTCCGAACGCATAGTTGATGTGTGTTACACAAGCAGGATCTGGAACAATGTGACTCCAAGAAGTCACATAAGCCAAAACAACTTGATCCTTTTTTAATTTCGGGATATATGATTCTGCATCAGGAAGTTTACAAACAATTTGAAGAGATTCTTTATCTTGTGATGGGAAATTATCCGGAACATCTTGTGTCACTCTTCCCGTTGCAGCCCATTCCGCACCTCGTAAAAGAGTCGTTTGAAAACCCACACAATCCATGGAATATGTCATATCAGGATCATTTCCGCAATGTCCCAGTAAATCCACAAAAATACGTCCATTTCCCCATTGGGTAGTCCACATAATAGGCTCATTCCTGTCATGTTCATTGATTGTTGCTAGAATTTCTATATTTTGAGCTGGACCTCTTAATCGTGTATATATTTCGTCTTTAAAATGTCTCCAAGAGTGCGGAAGTTCTCTTAAAATGGGATGTTCAACAGCTCTGTGTTCCACAAGTGTTTTGTGTTGTCGATCATGATGTCCTGCCCATCCAAGAGAATAATCATAAACATAGCGGTTATTTTCCCAATAGACATAAGGGCCATCTTTTTCATTGCGCTGATTCCAAGCACCTAATCCGACCATTTGATTATATTCCTTCCATTCTTCCATTGGAATCACTGAAGAGTGGAGAACAACCACACCTCCACCATTTGCGACATATCTTTCAAAATCAGTTCTCGTCTTCTTTGGCCATATTTTCCCACCATAATTGAGCAAAACTACATCATAATTAGAAAAATCAGGATGAAACTCTTCCATATTCCCATTCCAGTTTGGAGTTGTTGCTACATCAACAGTAAAAAGGCCACTCTTTTCAAAGAGCGCTTTCAATACTTTAGTACTATATTGCCATGTATGGCTTCCATCTTGTCCATTGATAATCAAAGTTTTAATCAAATCTTTCCTTATCTTTTGTGACGGTAATAATTGCAAATTTGCACCATTGGAAATTGATGGTTCATTTTGATTTTTAAAAGTTGACGTGCTAATTGTAAAATGATTATCTTCCCATTCGACAACATCTTGATTCCATTCTGCTTGTAGCTCCCATCCACGTTGATCTGTCTGAAATTTTGAATCCTTAAAATATCTAATATTTAATTCAAAAATTCCATCTTCATTCCTATCAGCAGTGTGTATTTGCATCTCATTTGATCTGAATTTTGGCGACTTCCATAGAACATCATCTCTATAAATAATATAATAATATTCAAAGAGGTCAAATTCTGGATAATGGCCTACATCTCTGCCATACAACAAAATGCTTTCTTTTTCTGGGGTTGTGTCCATCTGAACTTCCAAATTCTTTTGGTACCAAAATCCTTTCTCGCAATAATCATAAATATTTAAAGCATGAATCGGAGAAATACTCCATAAAAGAATGCTTAGAGCTAGAACCCGCAGATATTCAAAATGTAATAAGTCTTTCATAATAAAACAAGACGGGATATTTTAGTGAGAAAAGCAATTAGATTGAAAGTTTTTTCGTGACTTATCACTCCGTTTTTTACATACTGTTTCTGTCATTGTTTAATGGTTTACTATGAGAAAGATATTAATCTTATTAAGCGTAATCACTGCTTTATCATTCAAATTGAATGTAAATTCTGCAAATGCACAAGAAAGCATTGTTCTTGATAATACGTCTATGAGAAGCGAAATACTCCAAATGGATCGCAAGTTTGCCATCTATTTACCTCCCGGATATGATTCCTCCTCTCGTAGGTATCCTGTTCTTTATCTATTACATGGTGCTGGAGATGATCAAACAGGATGGGTTCAATTTGGCGAAGTTCAAGCTATTGCGGATAAAGCTATAAAAGAGAACTTAGCCACTCCTATGATTATTGTAATGCCAGATGCCAAGAGTGTCAGACAAGGATACTTCAATGATATCAATGGCACATATCGCTATGAAGATTACTTTTTTAAGGAATTGATTCCGTATATAGAAAAAAATTATCGAGTTCGAGCTGAAAAAGAATTCCGTGCGGTTGCAGGACTTTCAATGGGTGGCGGCGGTTCATTCATCTATGCGTTGCATCATCCAGAAATGTTTTCTTCTGCCTGCCCACTTTCTGCGGGAATTCGCAGCACCGATCCTGAAGTCGCTGCCAAGCAAGAAGTTGAAAAGAATTCCAATATTAATATGGAAGACGCTCTCAAATACTACCAAAGTTATCAGGCTCATTGGCTGATCAATAATGCTACTGATGCTCAAAAGAAGGCGTACTCATCTGTTCGCTGGTATATCGATTGCGGAGATGACGATTTCCTTTATGAAGGCAACTCTCTTATTCACATTGAAATGAGGAGAAAAGAAATCCCCCATGAATACCGTGTTCGGGATGGAGGCCACACCTGGAGTTATTGGAGATCTGCCTTGCCGACAGTGCTGGAATTTGTAAGCAAGAGCTTTCATAGATAGAATCCTATTCCAAATTATAAATAGAATTATCTGCAGATAAAAAGCCGGTGTGAGGAGCAACATTCCTCGCACCGTCTTTATTTTCAATATACCGAGTGTGGAAAGATTCAGTGTGACCGTCACAAAATGCGACACTGGTGCTTCCAAGATGCCGGAATCCTTGGGTTCCGGCATTTCTGCCTTTAAATGATTCATCACCTGGATTAGGCCAAGGCGCTCTCATAAATTTATTGGCACCACCGGCATATTGTCCATCTCCAAAAAGGGCAGTTTTTGAAGGTGTTAAAATAGATGCTGTCTTAGCAGGCTCCTGAATGCTTTCATATTCTCCATGTCCTATATAGCTTGTGTTGTAATTATACCCAGTATAAGGATCATTTCCCCAATTAGCAGCACCATGGAATGAGGGACACTGCTGGATTTTTGCAGCTCCATGACCTTCCCAAAGAAGACCAGGTTTAATGTCGTATTGATTCCCAACGTATGTTGTTGTCAAATCCCAGGCAATGGAGTTGAATTTTTCTCCTATTTGTTCATAACGATAAGCTATAGGATATGAATCTTCATTTCCCAAAGTATATACATGGGCAGCAATACCCATTTGATGCAGATTGCTTAAACAAGAAATTCTTTTCCCGTTTTCTTTTGCTCGGCTTAAAGCCGGCATCAAAAGTGTCGCTATAATCCCAATAATAGCAATTACTACCAAAAGCTCAATCAAAGTAAAGCCTAACTGCCGTTTTATAGGATATAGCGACACATTCATTTGAAAAGAATACTATTCTTTTTCTAATCTGAGACGATAAAAAGCTTTATCCTCTGGCAGATTATCAATCGTAATACTAATCTTTTCCGTGCTAGAAGTACTAACTTTCTGTACTTCTGACCATTCATCAAAGGTTGCAGATTTCTCCAGGATATAACACCATCCAGAATGAGCTGTGAATTCTAACACTAATGTATCATCTACATATTTTGCAGATAATTCTGGCGCACCCATTTGAATCAATGCGAAAACTGCTGAATTAGAAATGTTTGACAAAATCACATTTCCTTCATTAAAATTAAATTTTACCTCATTCCATTTTGTCCCGTCCCAAGATAATAACTTTAAATCAGATCCATCTCCGGAATAAAAGGTTTCTGTATTCCATTCCAGCATCATGTCTGAGGTTAAAGCCTCTGAGTCAAAAATTGGATCCACATTGACAGATAATACATTTAACACATTTTCGGCAAGCGCCTCTTGTGCGTTTTCTGATATTGTCCCAGATGGTGTAATGAGAGCCAAATCACTCAGTGATTGAACATTAAGTTTTAATTGTGTCACGGATAAATTATCAGGATCATTAAAGTACAACAATGAATGGCCCTGAGTAATATTTTCGGGAGCCAACGCAAGTCCTTCGCCTAATATAGCCGGACGGACATCAGACAGTGCATCCAGCTCCCCACCATAGAAGTCATCAGTTGCTTCTATGTGGACATATTGAATTGCGTCAAAGCCGGATTCTGCAAGATCAAAACCAGTTCCTCCACCACTTCCGGCATACAATTTGATAGCATTTACTCCAGATATATTATTTTCTACATTTCCGAGGATATCAGAGAAAACAGGATTGACGGGTTTTGTAAAATCCATCTTCTTCTTTGTCCATCCATTGCCAGTAGTGTCAAACAAGTTATCATCCCATGCAAATGCGTGTGTGGGAAAAACAGAATCTGCGTATGGCCCATTTTTATATGTATACCAATTAATCCCATCAGGACTGACGGAGACAACCAATGGCTCTTCAAAAGCACCACCTGTCAATTGATAGCTTCTCATATCTGCAGTATCAGAAACAAACCCTGAACCAGTGTACATAGTATTTCCAAAAACCTGGAAATCAATTCCGTATGGATTTGCAGGATCATCTTTAACAGGATGATCAAATTTGACTGTTACAGAACCATAACTAGTAACACCATCATCTGTCTTTTTATCCAATGTTACAATTACCTTGTTTCCGTCTAAATCCACGTTATATGCGGGATCAACCAATTTGATGTGGAATGGCTCTGCAGGCATTCCAAAAAAGGCCATATTTTGTGCTATTGTTGTAGGTTCACCCAATATGGCATTTGGATCTGCATATAATGCCGAACTACCAAATGGCTCATGCGAATCCGTTAATTCTAATGGATAGGGACTTGTTCCTGTCAAAGCCGGCACAGCATTGTGTGGAGCACTCTTGTGCTCATAATACGCCACTGTTCCAGGAGCAGTCGGATTCATATAGTCCAGACCACCAGCAGAGACTGTAAACGCTATCCAAGAACCATCATATATGAATGTTCCCCCAATTCCCATGGATGCGTATGTCCATTCCCCATGGGTTCCGCTCCATGGTTGGCTGGGGTTATCTGGTATCCAATATGGTGCATCACCAGTTTGAGGCATTTCGAAGAAACCACCTTGATTGTCTTTTTCATGCCATAATTCCCAAGATGGGCCATTCACACCACCCCAATACAAATCAACAGAATCTAATGTCTGGGCAATATCTGCATCAGCATAATCTGCGGTCGCGATCCCATCAATAATATCGGAATTAGAGTAATATGAATATGCCCATGTATCTGTTTCCGTATTGATTCCAAAGATTTTATTATTATTGAGATCATACCCTAATCCCATAATCATGCTGCCATATCCTGTATCAGGTGACAAAACTCCAAATAATTGAGGATCATTTGCAACAATTGCATTAAACATCTCTGATGCATTGCTTTCTCCATTCCATCGATAACCCCATGCTAATGTCTTATGAATGATTGGAGACATAACTTCAGTTGAGTTGAGAACTTCTGGAGCTTTCCATTCAATCAGCATAACCGCACGATTTGTTCCAGTGCCAGTCCAGAATTGGATATCATCCAGACTAAGTGCCGCTTGTGCTGATAAAACAGGGCACATCCATGCAATTGCTGCGATCATGTGTCCAGGATTACAATTAAACATTTTTTTCATCAGTTTGATTACTTTTTAATTTTTGTTATTTGCTAACTGAGACCAGACCGAAGAAGACTTACAACAAAAAAGCCTTCTCTCAGCAAATCACGAAAGAAGGCTCTCTAAAAGTGAAATTTCACCTAGATATAAATTTACCATTGGTGAACAGGCCTCATCCTTCTCTTTGCGAAGAAGTGCCTTATCCATAAGGCTGACGAGTACAGCTAAACCGGTATCCTGACTCAAGGATCAAACCTCTCCCCAGCCTTCCCGCATTTCCGCAGTGGATCTGGAGTTTGTACCTCTCACAGTGGCGCAACCGTCCCGGATTTACACCGGGTTCCCTGACATTTAACTATAAACAAGATTCCAGTGAGCATTCCTATGAATGCTCTTTCAAAGAACAAGAAGAGACTAAATAAAAACATTGTAGAAAGCAATGCTTTTTACAACATATTTCCAGATACATTATATTTTAATGTAAAACGCGCAGCTCCAATTCCCATCAACACCAATGAAATTAAGTAGGTAGGCCCAACTAAAACTAATACCTGCCCGATATAAATCATGCTGCCCAAAGCGATCATTGTATCCGAAAATAAGAGCACGGCTATAGCAGACATCAAACAAATTTTACCAGTGACTTGGGCTCCACTAAACAAACTTAAATTTAAACATGAAAGAAACGCATATATTGCTACGACAAATTGAAGTCCTGTTCCTCTGAGTGCAGGAAAGAGAATAAAGACATAAAACAGGCAACAGATTGAAAACAATGGTATCCCAATCCATTTATTAAATCTTCCTCTTTTCCAAGAAAAACAAAGCCAGCAAATCTGACTGAATGAGAATCCAATAACACCAAAGATAAAATCAACACTCCCTACATGGGCATTTCGGAATACAAGGAAAGTATCCCCCAGTAAAGTAAATGCTAATCCTAGCCATAATGGTAAAGCGGCTATTCGTGTTCGCAAATCTCTTCGCATCATATAGGCCACTCCAACCAATAGAATACCAACAGTTAATCCCGGTAAAAATAAAGGATTCCGTGTTATGCAAAGCATTCCCAATGCACTTGCCGGAATTATCCATAAACAGTGTGAATACTTATTCACTCTATTTTCCAACCATCTTCTGATGTCAATGCTTTAGGCTTACCCAAAATAGCAGAAGCAACCATATAGCTCATAATCTGCTTATGCGATTTCATCCCAGTTAATATATCTTTAACAACCTGATTCTTTTGAGCATCATCAACGCGTTTATTTTTAAGAGAAAAGGTATTTTCAGTATCAGAAATTTTATTCTTTTCAACTGGGATACCTTTTATTTGTTCAGGGAATTCATCCTTAAGTTGATCACTCAAAGTATAGGGTTTAAAATCCTCAGGTGTATCTAATTGAATAGGAAATATATTTTGTTTTTTAGCAGATTTCAACAGATGCGATGCCCCATGAGAATACCTCAGCTTTTGCCTTTTGATGTGATTATTTCTCTGAACGGGAACGGTATTACTCTTTTCCAACTTTCTGCTGTTTGCTTTTGATCTTTTGCTAAGAAAAATAGGAAGACAAACAAACAACAACCAGAAAAGTATGAATACCATTCCCCCTTTATTATCGCTTGCCGCTAATACCGTTGGACAACAGTATGCAAACATAAGGCTATTTCCCTGGATTCTTGGATTTTTGGTGGGATGTCACCACTGGACGAGAACCTTGTGAAATGCTATCTCTCATATCCGTATCGGCTTGAATGTTTTTCATTTTATAATAGTCCATTATGCCCAAATTACCAGTGCGAAAAGCCTCTGCCATTGCCAATGGGACCTCAGCTTCAGCCTCGATAACTTTAGCTCTCATCTCTTGTGAACGCGCAATCATTTCCTGTTCCAAGGCTACGGCTGCTGCTCGCCTCATCTCTGCTTGAGCCTGTGCAATCAGCTTATTTGCCTCAGCCTGTTCAGCTTGCAATTTTGCACCTACATTCTCACCAACGTCAACATCCGCGATATCTATAGAAAGAATCTCAAAAGCCGTATTGCTATCCAATGCTTTATCTAACACTGTTTTAGAAATTCTATTCGGATTTTCCAGAACTTCTTTGTATGTTTCAGAAGAACCTATTGTTGAAACAATACCTTCACCGACTCTGGCGATGATTGTTTCCTCGGTTGCGCCACCAACAAATCGTTCCAAATTGGTACGTACAGTAACTCGTGCTCTAGCTTTGATCACAATGCCATCTTTGGCAACACCATCAATCGAACTGCGACTCTGGGATCCACTGGGACAATCAATCACCTTAGGATTCACAGATGTTTTTACCGCGTCTAATACCGTCTTACTAGTTCCCTTTGTGGCCAAGTCAATAGCACATCCACGGTCAAAACTCAATACTATCCCTGCCTTTTTTGCAGCAATCAACGCGAGAATGACCATTTCAACATTTCCGCCGGCTAAATAATGGGTCGATAATTCATCGATTGAAATATCTAAGCCGGCTTTTACCGCTGTGATCCGGTTATCCACCACATATCCAACTGGTACTTTCCGCAGCCATAATGCCATCAGTTCAATATAAGTTACTTTCGCACCTGCGAACAATGCGCGAATCCATATGCTAAAAAATTTAAGGATTATACTTAAAATGACAACCCCTATAACAACACCAATGCCAATAACGGCAATGAACCAATCATTATTTATAGAAGACAATACTGTATTCATATTTATTCCTTTTTCTAATTATTATTTTGTTGTTTTCTCATCTCACAGGATCTTTCTGTCGCTGTTCGAACAGCTTGTATGAAAGCGGATCTCACACCTGCATCTTCAAGTTTTTGAACCCCAGCAATTGTAGTGCCTGCGGGACTAGTAACACGATCCTTTAGTTCTCCAGGATGTAATCCTGTTTCCAAAACCATCTTAGCTGCACCTAACACCGTTTGTGCTGCTAAATTGGTAGAAATATTCCGAGAAAGCCCTGCTGCAACCCCTCCATCACTCATAGCTTCAATAATCATATATATAAAAGCCGGACCACTTCCACTAAGTCCTGTTACTGCATCCATTTGATTTTCTGGAACTTGATAAGAAATTCCTATTGCAGAGAGAAGTTTTTTGGTGATTTGACAATCTTTTTCTAAGGCTGTTTTACCTAAACAAAAGGCACTTGCTCCACAACCAACTAATGCAGGGGTATTGGGCATTACCCTTACAACCCTCACATTCATATTAACACCACCTTCAATCATACTTGTGGCAATACCTGCGGCTATGGATATGAGTAAAAAACACTTATTTATATGTCGAATTGAGTCCAAAACAGAGGTTACGTGAATGGGTTTTACGGCTAATACAACCACATCTGCAAATTCAATTAATCTTTCAACGGAATCCATTGTCTCAGCACCAGTGGATTTCGTAAAACTTTGGGAAGATACAACATTAATGTCATAAGCTTTAACATCATCAACATGTACCAAATTTGATTCTATAAATCCTTTGGCCAGAGCGGTAGCCATCGCACCTGCTCCTATAAACCCAACTTTTAATTTAATATTGTTCATACACACATTTAAACATTTATTTTTTGATTAATGATGCAACAAATGCGCCATCTGTTCCGGTCTCATAAGGTAAAATCAATTTTTTTATTTCCAATTGAAAATCAGTATGTTTATCCAAAAATAAATCAATTTGCTGGTCATTTTCCTCTCCATCAATACTGCATGTACTATATACCAGTCTCCCCCCAACTTTTAAACAATGCGAAGCATGTTCTAATAACATTGCCTGAGTTTTCTTCAACGATTCCAATTCCCGCATATTTAAGCGATACCTAGCCTCGACCCTTCGTCTAAAAACACCTGTATTTGAGCATGGAACATCTAACAAAATCTTATCGAATTTTAGCACTGGAGTTTTTTCTTTAAATTTACGCGCTGGTATTGTTTCAACAATGTTTACACCAAGGCGATCACAATTTTCTGAAATCAAATGCAGGCGTTCTGAAACATCAACGGCAACGATTCTGCCTTGATTTCTCATTTTTTGTGCAATATAAGTTGTTTTCCCTCCTGGCGCAGCGCAATGATCTAAAACAACATCATCTGGTTGAGGATCTAATATCTGAACAGATAAAAGTGTTGCCGGATCCTGAATATAAAATGAACCTTCCTTGTAGCCCACTAAACGACCGGGTGCAACATGAATAGAAACACCTAACATCAATTGCTCGTTCAAAAAATCAACATCTATGCTATGCACATCAATTTCATTTTGAATAAGTTGATTTAATAATGTTTCTCTATTCTTGATTCTCAATGTATTAGTTCTCAAGATTGGTTGGGGAATAGTGTTATTCCAATCCATCAATTTTAATGTGTTATCTGCACCTAATTGTCTTTTCCATCGATCATAAATCCAAGACGGATGTGAACATGCCAATGCTGGATTTTTTTGTCTTAATTCTCGAAGTGCAGTGCGTGTTTCTTCTAATTCACGTCCGTATGAACGCAATATGGCATTCACTAACTTTTTATAACCTCCGCTTGATGAATTTGTAAAATAGGGGGTATCTAGTAATTTAACTGTTTCATAAACAACAGCATGTAGAGGGATTCTGTCCATCCAATACATTTGATAGAGTCCCAGGATAATGACATTTAAGATATCTTCCGGTGGGTTTCGATGAAGTTTTCGAGTTGCCAACCATTCCAAAGTTAAACGCCATCTGCATATACCTAATGTTAATTCGCGTGCCAAAGCTCGATCTTTTCCTGACAAAAAAACTCTATCAAGTCTCTGATTAAGAATTTCTTCGATATAACCAGTTTTTTTTGCGTTTCTATTCAGAGTTTCAATAGCAACTTGTCTTGGATTTACACTCACCACGTGATAAGGATAATTTTAGATATGATTCTTTGTAAAGCTTTAATTCATTGAGATAAATTTACAGCCATTTATCAAATCTGCATTTTTAACCGATTTATCTTGGATTTATAACATTCTAGCACAATAATAACTGCGCACGGGACGCATCAAGCGTTCCCCTTATGTTTTGCCGCTGCAACATTGGAAATTCCAAACATAATCTACTTGATAAGTAGTTGTTAGTGGCTGTGTACCTTGATGATAGAGATGAAAGAACAACTGGAAAAATTAGCAGCAACTGGAAAAATTACTGAAGCAAACCTTGAAGCTCTGTTAACTCTTGCAGAAGCGGGTTTTTGTTCTCATAGAAGTTGGGGAGTCGGTAAAATTGTCAAACTCGATCCATTACGTGAACGAATCATCATTGACTTTGAGGGGAAACCAGGACACTCCATGGATATTACCTTTGCCGCAGAAACTCTTCGTCCTATTAAATCAGATCATATTTTAGCAAGACGTATCACAGATTTGGAAACACTCCAAAATTTAGCACAGGAAAAGCCATTAGAACTCATTAAACTTTTAATGGAAAGTTTTTCTAATAGAGTCACTAATGATCAAATTCAATCTGCGCTTGTTCCTGCCATCGTTGCAGAAGAAGATTGGAAAAAGTGGTGGAGCACTCTTCGTTCTCAAATGAAAAAGTGTGGCAATTTTGTCATCCCTTCGCGTAAAGTAGAACCCATTCTTTATCAACCCACTATCAATTCACTTCAGCAGCGTTATCTCAATGACTTCAATCAGACAAAGGTATTTAAAGCCCGTCTTACCCTCCTTTCAAAAATAATTCAAAATTTAGCCGAACTTGAAAATCCTAAAGCGCTCGCTGAAGATATCATTCCTGAACTCAATAGAGAAATTCATATTCATCAGGAAATTAACCCTGCCCTTGCCTTGGAAGCGATATTTCTCCGCGATGAATTAAAACGAGATTTAAAAATCGAATCTGAAGAAGAGATTACACCTCAAGTTATTTGGAGTCTTAACCCCAACAGCGATAAGATTAATGGAGTTAAAATATTAGAATTACTCCCACCATCGATCCATAAGAAGGCAATTATCTCATTTAAAGATACATATCCTGATACTTGGGCAAACCTTTTTCTGGAAAACCTTAACAATATTTCATCTAAGTTCTGTGAAGAGGTCGTAGATCTTCTTCTTTCTAATGGTTATACTGAAAAAATTCGTGAAATTCTCAGAACACTGATTAGTCAGCATCAGGCTAGCAGTGAGTTACTCCATTGGTTTATAAAGACAAGACCTGAAGCTTTTGAGGAATTCATGAATGTTTCAACCTTGCGTGCCATGTTGGCAGCTATCGAACGCGATCAGTTCAACAATATCCGCAGTTGCAAACTAAGAGACCACCTTCTTACCGAAAAAACGATTATATCAGATATGATCGAATTATCTGATATTGAAGAAGTTAAAGATATAACAAGGGCGCTGCAATTCAGTCCAGCCTTTGAAGATATGGACAAACGCTCTATTTTGATGCGAATTGTTAAACTCTTTCCTGCAGTTCAAAGTCTTATCTCTGGTGATCAGAGTGCTAAGCAGGATGAAGGACTCGTGGTGTCTTGGGAAAGTTTGGAGCGCAAAAAACAAGAATATGCGGATCTTGTTCACAACCGTATTCCCGCAAATACAAAAGAAATTGCTATTGCTCGCAGTTATGGTGACTTACGTGAAAATCATGAATTTAAAGCGGCTCGTGAACAACAGAAACTTTTGCTCAAACTTAAAGCAGAAATGGAAATGGATTTGGATCGTTGTCGTGGTACTGACTTCAGAGACGCAGCAACAGATGTTGTGGGAATCGGAACGAGAGTTACCCTCGAAGATATCAAGACCAAAACAAATACAGATTATATTGTTCTAGGAGCATGGGATTTTGATGATCAGAAAAATATTGTTAGCTATCTGAGTCCTATCGCCCAAGCTATGCTGAATAAAAAACAAGGAGAGCAAGTGACATTCAATAATAAGGACTTTATTGTAAAAGCTATTAACAAGGCAATAGAATAACTCATACATCAAAAATTTGTTCAAAAGTGCACATAATTCTGCAAAATGTGCACTTTTTTATTTAAATTTCACTTTAGCATCAGCTAACTCAACTTTTCTATTGAATCCAAAGATGATAATCGGCATAATTAAATCAACCAGTGGCGGCAATCGTCCTGACTGCTTGCCCTTATAATTGTATGTAATGCGAGGCTTTCACATGAATATGTGAATATCCTTTTGATGAAACACGACGTAAGTCGCATAAATAAGCTATGAGTAACTTCGACGATTCTGGATTGGATCTGAACCAGCTTTTTCTTCCTGCCTGGGCTCAGCAATCTGCAGATGTGAATAAGTACGCTGATTTTGTCGGATACGAAGATGAAAAAAGTACTGGCAAAAACAGAGATGGAAGACGCAAAGATAATCGCTCTCCAAGAGGAGAGCGTGGAAATCGCACTGATCGCCCCGCCAGAAGAGGAATGGGACGTTCTGCACGCTTTGCAAATAATGAATACCCTCAAAACAAAGATGCGAAGGATGATGAACGCACAAACAGACCCCCCCGTTCTAATCGCAATCCTCGCCAGGATGAGCGCAGAGGTCGCTTTGGTGGCAGAGGCCGCGAAGAACGCAAACCTCTTCCTCCTTTGCCTGAGGTCGATGTTCAATTGATTCCAGAATCCATTGTTGTCGAAACACTTGCTCGCCAAATTAGACAATCCGGCAGAGCATATCCTCTCTTTGAAATTGCTCATATCATCTTAAAACGTCCAGAACGTTTGGAAGTAGCCTATTCAACTATCAAGAAAAATGGACAAGTTGTCCAACCTCTTTATTTTTGTTCTTTAGACCGTACTCTCTGGTTTTCAGAGGATGAAGCTATGGAATATGTCTTGAAAAATCACTTTTCTGATTTTTATGAAACACAGAAAATTCCAATTGAAGGTCCTAAAGGAACATATACATTTGTGGCACAATGTGGAATGAGCGGAGAAGTATTTGGGCCGCCTAACCTGCACGATTATCAGAATAAAGTTTGTAAGTTCCATGCAGAACGTTTCCCAAATGTTCCCTTTGATATTTACAAATCTCGAATCAGAATTGTAAAAGATCCGGAAGTAATTGAAAAATGGAAAGAACAAATGAGTTTTTCGCTGCAGTATAATTGTCTGCAGGTTCCGGATCCTCTGGTACTTCAAGATATACCTTCCGTGCGTGAACATTTTCGGCAAACCCATCTTACCAGTGTAATCCAAAAAGTTGACACTATTTCTCTGACAAGCGCAGATATCAAAAAACAACCTAATCATTTGGTTTCAGTTCTATATCGTCGGTTGCTGGATGAGCAAAAACGCTTTCCTCTAAAACTTGTAACCACATTGAGCCAAAAATTTGCAGCACATGCTCTACAGTTCTTCAAAATTAACAAGACAGTTACCCATGTGTGTATATCCCGGCCGCATTATTTAGATGTTGAAAGCACATCTGTCTCGGAGAATGTAAAGAAAATCATGGGATATGTGGCAGCTCATCCCGACTGCAAACGTGCAGACATTTACAAAGAGCTTATTCCTGGTTATGATGAATCTGTCGTTAACACACCAGAGACAAAAGCCGCAGAGTCTAATTCCAATGTAGCTCAGGAACAAGAAACCTCTGGTGGTGATGCTGAAGCAAAAGTGGAAGCTCCTGTGTCTAATCTGCCACCAGAAGTTGCCTCAACTCTAGCAAATCTGAATGCAGATATTCATTGGCTAATTCAGTGTGGGCACATAATTGAATTTTACAAAGGCAATATTCAAGTTGCACCAAAGAAAATAGCCCCTCCTCCACCAAAGAATAAGCAGAAGAAAGAAAAAGCAGAAACAAAAGAAGATTCTGAAAATAATGCTGTTAATGCTACTGAATCTAATACTGAAGTAAAAGTTAAAGAACCTGAGATGCTCACATCTGAGGAAACTCAAACTCAGGAACAGTCTGCTGATTCTTCTGTAGAGAAAAAAGAACAGTAATATCTTAAATTTAGTTTCACTCTAATTAGCGTGAAACTTTAATTTAAAAATGGATGTATTTTAACGTATACATCCATTTTTATTTGTACTTGGTTGCATATTGCTAATGACGTTTTGGGTTAAACCCAAAATCGCCATTAGAAAGCAGGGAAAAGCAAGAAATAGAGAGCAAGAGAAAGAGTTAGAGAGAGGATGAGTTGTAAGAAATCATTACATTGAAAAACACCTGTTTTTTACAATTTCTTTAAGTCATAACTTGCTAATATGCAATTTTATATTCAGTTTTTCTTCCAATGACCGTCATTAGAAATTCCTAGCCCTAATGGCGATTTTGGGTTTATTTTTGAAGAGGATGTGATTTTAAATCTGTCGCCCCTTCGGGGCTGAGACGCGAGAATCTCGCGTCTCTACGGTAAGCCATTATTGCTAAATAGGTTATATTTCTATAGAAAGAGTATTAGCAATCGGAAGCGTTTGTAAATGTTGATGCCAAAGGAGACGCGCAGGTCTCGTGTTCATACGGTAAGTTTTTATTGCAGAGGATGATCTATGTTTAATTCATCCTTTATCCAATGCCTGATATTATTGCAGATATAAGCCTTGATCGAATCACATTCTTCCGGGGTTCGTATGATCCTGTCGTAATAACGGGCCTGCCATTTAAAAGGAATCTCATTTTGTTTGGCATATCTGGTGACAGCGCTTTTGAACGTACCTATGATCGATGCTAAATTCTGCTTCTGATTTTGAAATTTATTGCTTGTTGTAAGCTCTTTCAGTGCCGCTTCTGACTTTCTAAAAGCCAGTATGCCGTGAATGTGATTAGGCATTACAACAAATTCACTGAGATGAACAAATGGAAAATGTTTTGGAATCTCAGACCAGCACTGCCGCGCATAATTCCCGACAGGGGATAAATTCATGATTCCCGGGCTGGAAATATTGCCAAAGTAATACCGTTTATCAGCTGTACAAATGGTAACAAAATAAAGTCCGTTGCGGCCGTAATTTGTAAAACGCAATCGTGCTGATGGTATCCGATATAGACCTTTGTATTTTTCCATCACTGCCGAAAATTACCGCAGGTCAAACTTTCCGTCAATAGAGAAATAGAGTCAGATCCTATACAAAATACACCCTTAATTTCGCGGATTTCCACAAAAAAATGCAATAAAATCTGATTTTTTTAAGAAACTCCTTGCCTTTTTCCGCTTACAGGGGTAGGATTTGTGCTGTCCGCTAGTGCGCGGTTAGCTTAGTGGAAGAGCGCTACCTTGACACGGTAGAGGTCACAAGTTCGAGCCTTGTATCGCGCACCATTGAGACATGTATTGTTATTTGTTTTATTAGTTTTACCCTGCGGGTCCTGCTCGCAGGGTTTTTCATTCTTTAAATCAGATACTTACAAAAAACAAAACATTTCTCCCCTTTTGTAAAAAATAAATTACCTAAAATAGGTAACCTATTTTAGGTAATTGTATCGAGGACTTATATCCTGAAAAGCATCAAAGCACGCAGCCCTTGATCAGGAGCAGGTTGCCGTATTGTTTTTCCTCGCCGGTCTGGATGATGGCGTAGGATTTTTTGGCTTTTTCGTAGAAGGCAAAGCGCTCGATCTGTCCCAAGGGGATCTGCAGCGTGGATTCAAACCCTGCCCACGCGATCGGTGTGGGCATTCCCTTTTTCTTGTCCGAATCAGTCAGTTCCATGACACAGGCCGGGTATTGGCTGTAGGCCACATCCAGCGGGAAAAGATCCACGATCGCCTTGAGCAGTGTGTTCACGTCCACGCCCGGACAGCGGATCAGTTTGCCGTAAGCGGTCTCTTTGGCAATGCTTTCGCCGGGGAAATTCGCGTCGGCCAGGATCAAAACATCTCCATGCCCCATGTCGCAAAGGACTTTCAGCATGTCGCCCGTCAATAATTTACTTATTTTATTCAGCATCTCATCACCTCATTCAACGGCGCAAGCATAGCAGAAACGCTCCGGCCGCACAAGGAGAAGAAACGCCTCTAGTGGTCTATCAGGTTCCAGCCGCCGCCGCTGTCGATGCGGACGGGAACGCACCACCATTTGCTGGGACCGGAGGAGGATTCCCTGATGGAATCCTGTATCCGAATGAAAGAGACACTGCCTGAAAAAGTTCCAACGATCTGACCGCGTTTGCCGTGGATGGATTTGCTGTTGGCCGGGACATAAGTCCTGTTCACGATCCCTGCCCCGTCCACATAGTTCTGAGGTTCAGGATGTTTGCCGCCGGCATAGGCCAGCGGTTCCCACAGCGCGTAGGCCAGCGGGTTGAATTCCGAGAGTTTCAGTGAATTTTCTAAAGCGCCTATCCCGCAAACGGATGAATTCATCAGATAGGTGGAAAGCTGGTTATTGCGTTTGACCCAGAGCGGCGCGTCGCTAGGGTTGTCTTTGGGGCATTGATAGACCTTTTGCACTTTAGTATAAGGCCAGTAAAGCCCGGAGGCATAATTCTCCGCGGCCAGCCGCAGCGCTGCGGGCGAGGTCAGAGAGCCCAGCTGATCCGCACGTTTGGCGGCATTGAACTCGTTAAAATTCCGGGGCGGCGTGTAGGCAAACAGCCAGCCATCGGGTCTTTTCTCGCCCGGAGTACCCAGGTTAGGCCACGGCATCCCGTCATTGTAATCGGAGGAATACATCTGCATGGCCAGAAGAAGCTGGCGCATATTGCTGACACAGACCATTCCCTGAGAATAGGCTTTGGATTTGGAAAGCGCCGGCAGAAGCAATCCCATCAAGATGGCGATGATCGCGATGACGACCAGTAACTCGATGAGTGTAAAAGCGTTCTTCCTGATTTGTCTTTCCTTCTCCATGCTCTGTCCGGCTGGGATCTGTGTTATTTCTTTAACACATTCAAAACAAGTGCTATATAAAACAACTTCTCAATGTTGACAAGTTTTTATTGAAAACACCGATAAAAATCAGCAAAGCCGATAAATGCTGCCAGTCCTCATTATTCCTGTGGATTCCGTCCAGGTTTTCTTGACCTTTGGTGCGTAAGGGGGTATAGAAAGGGGGTCATGTGACAAAGTGTCACGGCGGGCCGCTCCAGGGATGCGGCTCGGAATCACCATTTCTCCACCGGGGGAATGATCGCAGGAACCGTCTGTAGGAAATCACGCTTATGATGAGGTCTTATGCTTTTACATCCCAGGGACGTTTGCATTCCAAGGACTTAGAACCGTTCTTAATGCCAACGCTGCTCACTGATACGAATCTTTTTCTCTGGGTCGATATGGAAAACCCTACCCCTAATGAAACAAAATGGGTCTTGGAAGATATATTCCACTTCCACCCTCTTTCCATTGAGGACTGTATCCAGGTCAGTCCCAGTCCCAAGCTGGATGAATATATCCCCAAGGAGGGCGATCAGTTCACCAATCCCTATTTGTTTGTGGTGCTTCACGCGGTGGACTACAGCCGCCGGGACGGCGTGTTCGACACCAGCGAAATGAACTTCTTCATCGGCAAGAACTTTATCGTTACATTCCATTATGTGACACTGAAAGCGATCCAAAACGTGGCCGAACGCTGCGAAAGGACACGCAAACTGCCGGTGAAAACACCTGACCATCTGGCGCATCAGCTGATGGACGCGATCGTGGAACACTACGCGCCGGCTGTGGATGAGCTGGCCAATGAAGTGGCCGCACTGGAGGACCGCGTGCTGAACGAAGATGAGAAAAGTTCCGTGCTGAACGACATCATCAAGACGAAAAAAGAGGTCTATCACCTGAAACAAATCATTATGCCGCAGAAAGATGTGCTGTCCAAACTGGGCCGCGGCGATTATCCCCTGATCAAATCCAATTTACTCCCCTACTACCGAGACGTTTACGATCATCTTTCCCACATCAACGACATCGCCACCAGCTATACAGACAACCTGACGAATATCCTGCAGGTGTACCTGAACATGAGCAGCAACCGCACCAGTGAAGTCATCAAAGTGCTGACGCTGTTCACGATCCTGACTACGCCCACTATCCTGATCGGCGGCTGGTACGGAATGAATCTGGACTTTTGGGAGTTCGGCGACGATCCCACCTGGAACCGATGTTGGGTCTGGGCCATCAATATCGTCAGTACCTGTCTGATATACCTCTATATCAAAAAGAAAGAATGGCTCTGAAATCGGACACAGAAGCAAAACGCCGTCAGCGGGAAAGAATGCGCTTTTTGGATAAGGCTCTGGGCAATCTGGAATGTCTGCCGACCGAAGAACTGCAAGTGGTCATCCAGCGTTTGGCACGGGAGCGTTCCTTTTTTGAAATGCTGTTCAACACGATCGAAGATGGTGTTGTCGTCACAAACCTCTCCGGCGGTATTCTTTATCTGAACGCGGCGGTCGAAGAACTTCTGGGTATCCCCGAAAATATAGACGAATCCCACGAGATTCGGCGCTATCTGCCGGACTTGAACTGGAACGATCTGGCAAAAGCGGCCGCGGAGAGCGAAGGCGTTTTCCAGCGCCATGAGTTCGAGATCTCTTATCCGGTGCAGCGTTTCATCCGCCTGGAAGTAGCGCATCTGCCCAATGTCAAAGATGATGAGGATCGCATCGTCCTGATACTGCATGATGTGACCCAAACCCGGAAAGAGACTTTCAAAGCCATGGAAAGCGAACGGGTAGCCGCGCTGACTCTGCTGGCCGCCAGTGTCGCCCATGAGATCGGCAATCCGCTGAACGCTCTCAGCATCCATTTGCAGCTCATGTCCAGGGAGCTGCGCAAGCTGGAAACCTCTCTGACTCCTCAAACGGACGCGCTGGAGACCTCTCCTCTGACTTCCTCCTTCCTCCGCAAGAAGAAAAAGACCGCGCCCATCACGTCCATCCCCCCTACCGAAGAGCAGACAGGATCGATCAGCAAACTGGATTCGTACCTGAAGATCGCCCGCGGCGAGATCGCCCGGCTGGATTACATCACCACTCAATTTCTCCAGGCGATGCGGAATACACCGCCCAAGCCGAAAATGGCTCTGCTGAATGATGTGGTCAAAGATGTGGCGGAACTGATGCGGCCGGAAATCGAAAACCGTCAGATCCTGGTGGAACTGGATCTGCTGGAAGATCTGACACTGGCCAATATGGATGTAGAGCAGATGAAACAGGTGCTGGTGAACCTGATCAAAAACGCGATCCAGGCTATGGCCAACGGAGGCCGCCTGCTGCTGAAAACGAATCAAAACGTGCATTGGATCTGGGTCAGCATCAGTGACACCGGGCCGGGAATGTCGCAAGCGCAGCTGAAAAACCTTTTTACCCCCTTCTTTACCACTCGCGAAAAAGGTTCCGGCCTGGGATTGATGATCGTCCAGCGCATCGTGCGCGCTCATAAAGGACGCATCGAGGTAGAAAGCCAGCCCGGACGCGGCACCGAATTCCGGATCTTTCTGCCGCTGCAGGAACCGGAACCGCGTCTGCTGAATCCGGTCAATGATCCCGGAAAAGCCGATGACACAGAAGCTCAGGAGACAAAGGATATATGAGTCTGCCGTTATTATTGATCGTGGATGATGAACGCACGACCCGCGAAGGATTGAACGCGGCACTGGAGGATCATTTTGATATTTACCTGGCGCAGGATCTGAAGTCTGCTATCCGTCTGGTGGAGGAAGAAAATTTCGACGTGATCCTGACGGATCTGCGGATGTCCGGCAAGGAAGACGGTTTCGACCTGATCCGCCGTGCCAAAAGCCGTCCCCATCCGCCTGTCTGCATCCTGATGACTGCCTATGGCTCGGAAGACATCGCCGTGGAAGCCATGAAACAGGGAGCCGATGACTATATTTCCAAAGGAAGGATGCAGATCGATGAACTGGAAATGCGCATCGCCCGCGCCCTGAAACACCGCAAGCTGGAGGAGGAGAATTCCACCCTGCACCGCCAGTTGAGCAACCGGTTCGGTCTGGAAAATGTGGTGGGCGAATCGCCGGCGATCCATAAGATCTTAGAAATAGTCAATCAGGTGGCACCCAGCAAGGCAACTGTCCTGCTGCGGGGCGAAAGCGGTACCGGTAAGGAAGTCATCGCCAAAGCCATCCACCAGCTCAGCCCCAGAGCGCGCGCCCCGATGATCACCACCCACTGCGCCGCGCTGAACGCAAACCTGCTGGAAAGCGAGCTGTTCGGCCATGAAAAAGGCGCCTTCACCGGTGCCAATGAACGCAGGATCGGCCGTTTTGAACAAGCCAACGGCGGAACATTGTTCCTGGACGAGATCGGCGAGATAGACGCTTCTGTTCAGGTCAAGCTGCTGCGATTCCTGGGAGAACGTACCTTTGAACGGGTCGGCTCCAACCGGACCCTGACCACGGATGTGCGCCTGATCGCCGCGACGAATAAGGATTTAGAAAAAATGGTGCGGGAAGGCACTTTCCGGGAAGACCTCTTTTTCCGTCTGAGGGTCGTGGAAATCGTCATCCCGCCGCTGCGTGAACGTGTGGAGGATATCCCTCTGATGGCAGCCAAATTCCTGAGAGAATTTTCCCAGGAAAATAATAAATCGGTGACAGGGCTGGAGCGTTCCACACTGGAGCTGCTGCAAAAATATCCCTGGCCGGGAAATGTCCGCGAACTGCGCGCCTGCATGGAACACGCGGTCATCTTTTCCAGCGGAAGTTCTGTCCAGGTACGGGATCTGCCGCCCAGCATCAAAAACTGGCAGCCGGAAACAGTCATGATCGGAGCCCCGCTGATGCCGTCAACCGACGCGCATCCGTCACAAACACCAGCTCACTCCGTGAAGAAAACCTCCAATTTAAGTGTGAAGGAAGCGGAAAAACAACTTATCCTTCAGGCATTGGAAGAATGCGGTGGCAACCGGACAGCGGCTTCTCTCAAACTGGGGATCAGCCGCAGGACTCTGCACCGCAAACTGAATGAATATCAACTGCAAAATCTTTAGAATCAAGGAAAAATAAATTATTACATGAAAACGACACAGGAATTCGTAAACGTGATCGACAGTGAAAACGCAGTCCGTTGGTGGAAACATCTGCTCATTTTCTTATTAGGTGTCTGCCTTTTCGCTTTTTACAATTTGCAGGAGTACCGGAATTTTTCCAACTCGGAAGCGATGGACATGGCGCAGCTGGCCCGCAATATCGCTCAAGGCAAAGGCTATGTGACCGATAACATCCGTATTTCCAGTATGTTCATGGTGGCAGAGCAAAATCATGGCGATTATATGCTGAACGGGAACCATCCGGATATCGTCAATCCACCTCTCTATCCGGTCGTTTTGGCCGGTCTGATGAAGGCAGCGTCTCCGATCATTCCTTTGGATTACTCACCTCAAAACAGCGTTTTTCGATTTTTCCCGGAAATGCTCATTACTTTCTTTAATCAGGCACTGCTGTTCCTGTGCGCGATCCTGACCTATTCACTGGGCAAAAAGATGTTTGACCGCGAGGTCGGTTTTTTCGCGGCGATCGTCCTTATTTTAAATGATATGCTCTGGAAGTTCTCCATCAGCGGTCTGCCGACTCTGCTGTCCATGCTGATCCTTTTGATCCTGTTCCGTCTGCTCTATTCTTTTCGCATCAGAAACCATACGGAGAATGTGAACGATCTGAGTACCATTCCCTCTATTGGCTGGACTTTGGGCAAGAGCTTCCTCATTGGCTTGCTGGTCGGCGCGGCCTGTTTGACTCAATACGCGCTGGGCTGGATCATTGTGCCGGTCCTTTGGTATGTGATGCTTTCCGCGCGCAAAAGCCGTAAGACGATCGCCGGGCTAACGGTACTGATCATCTTTGCCTGTGTGGTCGCGCCATGGATCACCCGCAATTTCATGGTCAGCGGGATGCCATTTGGACTGGCAACTTACGCACCGGCCGCGGAAACATCCAAACTGACGGACAATGTTCTGGAACGGGTCGCCACGGCGGATATCCTGGCCTACTACGGACCGGAACAAAATGAATATCTGAGCAAGATGATCGATAACCTGAGTGATATTTTCCAGAATGAAGTCCCCAAGATCGCCGGTTCCTGGCTGTCGGTCTGCTTTCTGGCCGGGATTTTGCTTCCCTTTATCGCCAAAGGTTTGAACAGCACCCGTTTTCTGCTGGTGATCTGTCTGCTGCTGAGCGCGATAGCGGAAGCGGCCACGCGAACGCATCTCACTAAGGAATCACCCGGCATCAACGGGGAAAATCTGCTGGTAGTTTTTGCCCCCATGGTGTTCATCTTTGGCGCGGCGTTCATCTTCACCATGATCGAAGAGATCAACTATGAACTGCCGTCCATCCGCAAAATGATCATCTGGGTGACGGGAGGCTTTCTTTGTCTGCCGCTTTTTGTCACACTGCTGCCTCCGGCCGCACAGTTGATGGCCTGGCCGCCGTATCATCCGCAGAGCATCCATCGTATCAGCAATTTCTACAAAGCAGAGGAAATGTTTGCCAGTGATATGCCCTGGGCTGTCGCCTGGTACGGACATCATTCCTGCATGGGACTGCCGCTGAACCCGGAAAAAGATTTCTTCAAGATAAATGATGACATCTGCCCCATCCAGGGTCTATACTTAACGCAGCTGACATTGGATCAGCGTTTTTTGACAGATTTTACCAAAACCAGTCATAGTTGGGGCGATTTTCTGCTCCAATTTTACGGAAAAGGTATGTTGCCTGGAAGTTTTCCTCTTCGGAATGCTCTTAGAGATCTACTTCCAGATCAGGTATTTTTATCTGACTGGGAACGTTGGAGATTTTCGAGCGATAGAGAATGATGAAATTTTTATAAAATCCCTGTTGACATAGACAGGAAAAAAAGAGATAATGAGCTCGGGTAACGGTGGTTGGTAACAACAACTGTTTAGCAACAACAGTTTAACAACGACAGTTTTTGAATATGAATAAAATTATAGCATCCGCTGGTGCAGTGGCACTGGGTTTACTTGGAATGCAGGGAGCTTATGCGGCTCCGCAAGTCGAAAGCAGTGAAAAAGCATTGCCTTGGCTGAGTGCATCATTGTCAGTTCGTGGTTTTTACGATGACAATATCAACTCTTCAAGCAGACCGTATTATAAAAGAAGCTGGGGTATGCAAGTCGTCCCCAGTGTTGGATTGAAATATCAAGATGATGCGACACTTGCCAGTGCCCGCTATGAATACGGATACACCTGGTACGCGGATCGCAAACCGCATGATGATCAATCTCATCTGGTTGACGCAGTCTTTTCACATCAGTTCAATGACAACGTGCGTGTGGATGTCTCTGACTCCTTCGCAGTTGCTCAGGAAGGCTCCGTACTTTCCGATTTCGGTGGTGCGCAGTTGATGACCCGTGCTGACGGTGACAACATTCGTAACTTCGCTCAGATCCTCCTGGGTGTAAAGTACTATGAAAATCTCGGTTTCGAGATTGGTTACCGCAATGCCCTCTGGGATTTCGATAATGATGAATATGCTTTCATCCTGAACCGCATGGAGCACACACCTCATCTGGACTTCTACTATGACCTGGATGAAATCAATCGCTTCTTCATCGGTTATGAGATGAACTATTCCGATTACTCTGGTTCCGGCAGCAGACCTCTGACCGACAAGTACGGTTCATGGGTCGGCTTCTATGAGAGTGATCTTTATGACCGCATAAGCCATGCCGGTTATCTCGGATATCGTCTGACTCTGTCTGAGGGTCTGGACTGGACAACTCGCGCTGGTGCTCAGTACACCTATTTCGATAACGTCAAAGATTATAAGAAGACATACGCAGATCTCAGTTTAGAGAGAGATACCACCAATCCGTTTGTGGAAAGCACATTGACCTGGAATTATCTGGAAAATTGCAACGCTCAGTTGGGTATCCGCCATGCGATCGCCGCTTCTCAATGGGGCGCCATGGACTCTGAAGTCACAACCGTTTACGCCAGTGTCCGTCATCAGATCATTGACAGACTGGAAGGCGCGATCAGCGGTGTCTATCAGCACTCCGCTTACGGCAAAGCTCCTTCCGGAGGTTTTGACAACGCACGTGATGATTACTACAGCGTTGGTCCTTCCCTGTCTTACAGAATTACGAATATGGACGCTCCTGTAGGCGCATTTGTGGATCTCAGCTATTCTTATGATGATCTGGTATCCAACATCCGTAATCGCTCCTACAATCGTAATCGCGTGACCCTCGGTCTGCGTGCTACCTACTAAGATTGGAGAGCTTAAATACGAAATAGTATAGAACTTGAACAAGAGGCTGGAGCAAGTTATCTGGCCTCTTTTTTTTTAGAAGATGGACAATAAACCTTTTACAAAACCGTCACAAAATGTTGAAACAGCGCAGCACTTCCTGGATTACTGGCGGGTGATACGTGCGCGTAAGTTAATGGTCATAGGGATATTCCTTCTGGTCGTTTTAACGGCTATCGGGCTGACTTTCTTGCTCCCCGAAAAATATGAAAGCACTGTGCGTATCCGTGTCAGCAAGGACACTGATGTGGCCGGTCTGTACGATGGAAACCGCAATACCAGCTATGATCCTTATTTTGTGCTGACTGAATTTGAGGTTATCAAGTCCAAGAATGTTCTTTATGGTGTCATCACCAACTTAAACTTGATCAGCAAGTGGAGTGCCCGCGATAAGATACCCAATCTGAATCTGCAAAGCACTTATTACAGACTTTTGAAGGACATGGATGTCCGCCAGTTCCGCAATACGGAGCTGATCGAGATCAGTGTCCGCAGCAAAGACCGCATGGAAGCAGCCGAGATCGCGAATAAGATCGCCGAAGCGTATCGCGAGAATCGTTTGGAAAACTACCGCCAGAACTCCATGCAGAACGCTAAGACTTTTGAAGAAACTCTGAATGAGTACGAGGATGATGTAAAAGATCTTCAGAAGAAAGTGGATAATCTTCGCGCCGAATTAAAAATCTCTGACTACAGCGCGGAAGGTCCTATGGCTAACTCCTCTCCCACTTTGGAACCGGAAGCAGTCCGCCGTTTGGACGCGGAGCGTTTAAGCGCTGAGAGCCTCTATGTGCAAACTCTGGACATCCTTCAGAGTATTACCAATTTACCTCCCGAAAAACGTCTGGAAGCATTGATGGGTTCTAATCCGAATGATCAGATCCTGAACGATCTGATCGCCAAACGCAATGTCGCCGAGCAGGAATACGCCAGCTTATCCATTGCCTACAAGGAAGATCACCCGGATGTAAAGAAGCTGACAACCGTTCTCAATACTTTGAACAAACAGATCGAAGAACGTGTGAACAGCGCTATCATGGGGCTCCAATCCCGCGCCAGCACACTGCGTACTCAAGCCGATTCTATCAAAGAGCGTCTGGAAGAAGCTAAAACGCTGGACGCGGAAAACGCTGCCAAGTACCGTCCTTACTGGGACGCGAAGCGCGAGCTGGAAACCAAGATCAAATGGAGAGACCTGCTGCGTTCCCGTTTGATGATGGAAAATATCGACAAAGATATCCCCCGCTCTTCGATCGTGCAGGTCACTGACATCGCGGAACCGGGCATCAAGCCTGTTGAACCCAATATGGTCGTGAACGTGATCCTGGGTGTGATCGTCGGTCTGGTCGGCGGTATCGGTTTTGCCTTCTTTGTGGAATATCTGGATACATCTTTCAAGGCGATCGACGAAGTGGAACAAACACTGGGTGCCAGCGTGATCGGTATCATCCCTCAGGATGTGGGATACCTGAAAGACGATCCCAACGCGGCCTACGCGGAAGCCTACCGTGTCTTGCGTACTAACATCTTGTTCAGCCGCAAGAATGAAAATATGAATACGATCACGGTCGTCAGCGGCGGCGCGGCTGAAGGTAAGTCCACAACGATCATGAACCTGGCTACAGTGTTCGCCCAGAATGATAACCGCATCCTGCTGGTGGACTCTGACTTGAGACGTCCCAGTCTGCATCGCATTTTAGGCGTTTCCAACGCGATCGGTTTGACAAACTATCTGCTCAAGCAGAAAACACTGGAAGAGGTCATCCAGGTTTCTCCTGTCAAGGGAATGGACTTCCTGCCTTCAGGCAAACTGCCTGCCAGCGCAATGGGCATTTTGAACTCCACACGCATGAAAGAGTTCTTCAACGAAGTCCGCAGCCGTTACGATTATGTGCTTTTCGACTCACCTCCTATCATGGGTGTGTCCGACGCTTCTGTGCTGGCCAGTCTGGTGGATATGGTCGTTCTGGTCGTGCAGCACCGCAAATATCCTCAGTCCATGACACTGCGTGCCAAACAGACCGTGGAGAAGGTCGGTGGCAATCTGCTGGGTATCGTGCTGAACAATATCAGCATCAACCAGGACAGCTACTATTACTATTACAGCGGTTACTACTACGATTATTACAGCAAGAATTACGACTACGGTGGGGAGTACAAGAGCAGCAGCGGTGAGTATGGCGAGTACACTGCCAGACACGGTGAGTATGGTCACCACCGCAAACGCCGTCGTGATATGAAGAAGGAGCAAGAGGCAAAGGAAGCTAAGGAAGCCGCAGCAGCTGAAGGAACAGACGCGGCCAAGGATGCCAATGCCGCCGGTACAGCGGCTCCGGCAGAAGCGGATGCCTCCTCCGACAGCATCAAGAAATACTAGGTTTTAACAAAATAAATTAGAAAAGTACAAGATATGATTATAAATTCAAAGTTGTTCAAAAAAGCAGCGATCCTGTTTGGTATGTGCGCGATCGTCTTCTGTATGGCCACCGGCTGCACCCCTGATCGTGCCGTAAACGGAAACGGCAAGACCACTGATCCCACTACCATTCCTGCCTCTGGTGCCGAATCGGTATCCGACAAGCTGCAGGTCAATGACCTGATAACGATCGCAATTTCCGGCGTAGGCAGATCCTCCGGCACACAATCCGCCCGTATCTCTGAAGACGGAACGATCAAGCTGATGCTGATCGGCGATTATCAGGCCGCCGGCAAAACTATCAGCCAGATCCAGGATGAACTAACTCAAGCCTACAGCAAGTATTACACTGAGTTTGTGATCACGGTCTCCTCCGAAGCCCGCTTCTTCTATATAACAGGCGAAGTGAGGATGCCCGGTAAATCTGTTTATACTCCGGGTCTGACCTTTACACGTGCCATTGCGATCGCGGGCGGTTATTCCACATTTGCCTCCCGCACCAAAGTCAGAGTGACAAACGCAGACGGCAAGACACGCAAGGTCAACGCGAATAAAATTGAAAAAGATCCGTCAAAAGATTTTCTGATCCTGCCTGGCGATATTATTACCGTACCAAAACGCTAAGCAGTATCAGATAAAACCAGGGTACAGAGCATGATCGAGCTTCGTATCTTAAATGGCAAAATGGCGGGTCAAACTGTGGCGGCTCGCCATTTCCCTTTTTCGATCGGCAGGGCTCCCGATTGTGATCTCTGCCTGCTGGAAGACGGGATCTGGGATCGTCACGCCGAGCTGACGCTCCAGGATGACGATCATATCCTGATCCGGGCAGCGGCTCCGGGCGGGATGGAATTGGACCAGGAACCGCTGAAGGAGGCCGTTTTGAAAATCGGCTCCATTCTGCGGCTGGGCGGAGTCCAGATCGAGTGCTGGACCTCACCCATGAAACAGTACGATCCGCGGTGGCGCGAGTACGCGCTGTGGATCGGAGCCGCTCTGCTGATGCTGGCTGAGCTGCTCATCATTTACCTTCTTTTTCTGTAAGCGCCATGATCGACGCTCACAATCATCTTCACGACACAGCCGCGTTCGCCCCTGTTGAAACGGTCTTTCAGCGAGCCATGAAGGCCGGTGTCAGCCGGATGATCTGCAATGCGGCACGGGAATCCGACTGGCAAACAGTGCTTCAATTAGCCGACCGCTATCCCCTTTCCATCACTCCAGCGCTGGGAATCCATCCCTGGTATGCCGCAGAAGCCGCGGATGGCTGGCAGGATCGGCTGCCAAAGCTCCTCCGGGAATATCCCGGCAGTATCATTGGCGAGACCGGTCTGGATCTGTACCATCAGCCGCTAAACGAATCACTTCAGGAAGAATGTTTCCGCGCTCATCTTCAACTGGGATATGAACTGCGGAGGCCGGTCGTCATCCATTGCGTCCGCGCCTGGGACTGGATGACACGCATTCTCAAGGAAACACCGC
>JAEEGF012426483.1_pt1 | contig 56456 bp, 35 predicted proteins | sample 9134171 | NCBI WGS metagenome assembly JAEEGF01 (sample SAMN16246542, study PRJNA631951) | gut metagenome | biome: gut microbiome; feature: rumen; material: AP-attached | host: Bos | place: Iran: Karaj | collected 2018-10 | reverse complement strand
CAAGTTTCTTTATGCTGCTGGGCCAGTTGATGCTGCTCAGGTTCGTGCATTTGTAGAAAGCACGGTAGGAGATGGTCTCAATGTTAGAACCTAAAGATACGTTAGTTAAATCTGTGCAATTCTGGAAAGCATACGAATCAATACTCTTGACTGTGTAGGTGATACCATTGTTGGTAACAGTAGCAGGGATAGTCACATGGCCTGTGTACTTGTTACTGCCAGCAATGACGGCAACCACGAATCCCTTACTGTCTGTAATTTTGTAATTGACACCGTCTTGTGTGAAAGTGTCTGCCGCTTGTACGCTGATACTTATCAATCCCATTATGATGAGCACAACGATTTTGTTAAGTGTAAAATTCTTCATACTCTTTATAATGATTAGTACTTAAAGGTTAATTTTTTGTTAGATGATTGAATGGATGATTGTTCGTGTTTTTGATGAATGGGCGCTGTTGTTCCTTGCAAATTTAGGAAAACCGTAGCGACAATGCTTCATGATTCGTCATGTTTTTGGCTCTTGAAAGGCAAAAACTACGGTATACCGTAGGTGAATCAGTGGCATTTCTTGTCATGCTGCTTTGTGATTTTTCCAGAGTAGCCCACGCCGTGAGATATGACTACCTCTCATACTGTGGCTATCGCTACAGCTATACCGTTGGTGTTTCTCAGTATTTCTTCATGGGTAAAAGAAATCAGCCCCTGTTGCATGGCAGGGGCTGAATGATGCAAAAGAGTTGAAAAGAACTATCAGTCCTCCTTGACTATCGGATAGAGTTCGATAAACTCTCCCTGATGGTTTTTGCCATCATTGATGAGTTCTGCCATTTTCAGACCCACTGTCTCAATATCATGGAAGCCTGGAAGGCTCATGTTGCCATTCAGGTCGGTTGTGGTGGGACCGGGATGCACGGAGAAGATCTCCAGAGGTGTGCCGCTCTGCTGGAACTCGATGGCCATCACGCCCATCATGGCATTCTGCGCAGCCTTGCTCGTCACGTATGCCAAAGGATGCCAGTAGGGACTGATTTCCGAAGGCACGGTGATGTTGACAATCCTTCCTTTATTCTGAGCAAGCAAGGGTATCAATGCCTTGGTAAGGACGAAGGTGCCGATGAAGTTGACATCCAGTGTCTTCTTGATATCGCTGAGTTCTGTGTGCAGACTGTCAACGCTCATGTCACCTGGGATGCCCGCGTTATTGACCAGCAATGTGAGTCCCGGGTAGTTTTGACTGACCTCTTTGGCCGCTTTTTCGATGCTTTCAAGGTCTTGGAGTTCGATGTTTACCCATCCAAGTACGTCAACACCAGCCGTCCTTAGTTCGTTGATGGCCTTCTCGGCACGTTTTTCGTCGCGTGCTCCTAAGATGACTTTCCATCCGCTGAGACCCAGGTGTTTGGCAATTCCGAATCCGATGCCCTTATTGGCACCTGTCACTAATACAATGTTCTCCATCATTCAATCGTTTTTTGTTTTGGTAATTTTACTGCAGCGATTTTTTCTTGATTCTTTTTTCTGTTTCCAATCTTGTTGAAATACAGGATGCAAAATTACACATAATTCCATAATAACGCCTTTTTTAGCATAGATAATTGAGAATGGAGAAGAAAACTACCATGAACATGGTATTCAATTGGCGCCTTCGCATATCTAAAGAGATCGCCTACGGCGAGAAATTTTAAGAAAATGTTTAAGAAAATTGTAAGAAAATATTTTTTTACCATTTTTTTATTCATTTTTTACCATTTGACTTCCGCTTCGCACGTCGACCGTTGGTTCTGCCCGTCAGGGCACTCCAAATGATAATTCGCTGAATAGTCACGTTCGGAAAAGAAAACAAAAACTTCGTATTTTGTTTTGCTTTTCGCTCACCTTTGAATAAATTTCTCACGTTCAGAAAAACATATTCTTATGTATTTCTTTCGCTTAATCGAAATTTTCACTTTGACTTTTAGTCGAAGATAGGATGCGGTTCGGAAAAGAAAACAAAAACTTCGTGTTTTGTTTTGCTTTTCGCTCACCTTTCACTATCTTTGACCTCAGATATGAGAGTACTGATTGTCAATACAAGTGAAAGGGCGGGCGGGGCTGCCGTGGCAGCATGCCGCCTGATGGACGCGCTCAACAACAACGGGGTGAAAGCCAAGATGCTGGTGCGCGACAAGGAGAGCGAGAATATCTCCGTGGCAGACATGGGCAGAGGCATGATGACACAGCGGCATTTCCTCAGGGAACGGCTCGCAGTATATGCCCATCTGCATTTCTCGAAAAAACACCTCTTCGATATCGATATCGCCAATGCCGGTTTCGACATCACACGGACGAGGGAGTTTCGGGAAGCGGATATCATCCATCTGCACTGGGTCAACCAGGGCATGCTCTCGTTGTCGGGCATCAAGCGGATCCTGGACAGCGGGAAACCCGTGGTGTGGACCATGCATGACGCATGGCCCTCGACGGCTATCTGCCACCTCACCATGGATTGCAAGAGATACAAGACCCGTTGCCACCACTGCCTTTACCTGCCAGGGGGAGGGGGCGACAACGACCTCGCCTCACGGGTATGGGCACGCAAGAAAGCCCTGTACGATGGCAGCAGCATCTATTTCGTGGCATGCAGCCGCTGGTTGGAGCGTGAGGCGAAACAGAGTGCGCTGCTCGCAGGACAGCATATCACCAGCATCCCCAATACCATCGACACAAGGGTATTCCGGCGTACGGACAAGATGAAGGCGCGGGAGGCCTTGGGACTGCCGAAAGACAAAAAACTCGTTCTCTTCGTCTCGCAGCGCGTCACCAATCCCAACAAGGGCATGGACTACCTGGCGGAGGCCTGTCGCCTGCTCATCGCGGAACATCCTGAGATGAGGGAGCAGGCTGCCCTCGTCATCCTGGGCGGCCATGCGGAGGAAGTGCAAGACCAACTCTCGCTGCCGACTTTCCCGCTCGGTTATGTTTCCGACGAGCACAGGATCGTCGATGTATACAATGCCGCAGACTTGTTCGTGCTGCCTTCATTGTCAGAAAACCTGCCCAACACCATCATGGAGGCGATGGCCTGCGGTGTTCCGTGCGTGGGATTCAAAGTGGGAGGGATTCCTGAGGAGATCGACCATCTGAAAACGGGGTATGTGGCGGCCTACAGGGATGCCGCTGACCTGATGAAGGGCATCCATTGGATTCTTATCGAGGCGGATGCCAGCGAACTGAGTCGGCAGGCGGTGAGAAAGGTGGCCACCCAGTATTCGCAGGACAGTGTCGCACTGCGCTACATTGAGGTTTACAATCATGCCATGGCCTTCAAACACTACGGACTATGAGAATCTCCATCGTCACCATCACCTATAATGCTGCCTCCACGCTGCGGCCCACGCTCGACAGTGTGGCGATGCAGGAGCATGATGATGTGGAGCATATCATCGTCGATGGCGCCTCCACAGATGCCACGGCGGATATCGCGAGGCAATATGCAGAGGCTGAGGCGCAGTCTGACAACGGCCATGAGGTGATTGTCATGTCGGAGCCCGACCATGGCCTGTATGATGCGATGAACAAGGGCCTGCGCCTCGTCACAGGCGATTATGTGTGTTTCCTCAATGCAGGCGACCGCCTGCCGGAAAACACCACACTCACGAAGGTGGCCGAGGTGGCAGAACTGGGTGGCGACGGCAACCGCCCCGGGGTGGTCTATGGCGATACCGACCTCATCGACGCGGAAGGACGGTTTGTGGGCCACCGCCATCATGCCGCGCCTGAAAGCCTCTCGTGGCGGTCTTTCCGGAAAGGCATGCTGGTCTGCCATCAGGCTTTCTATGCCCGCACAGACCTTGCCAGGGAGGTGGAATATGATTTGCGCTACCGCCTGTCGGCTGATGTCGACTGGTGCATCCGTGTCATGAAGAAGGCGGAGGAGCGGAAAGCACCGCTCGTCAGGGTGCACGAGGTGGTGGCTCTCTATCTCAGGGAAGGGCAGTCGACGCTTCATCACCGCGCTTCCTTGCAAGAGCGCTTTGATGTGATGCGCCGCCATTACGGTCTGCTCTCCACTCTGTTGATGCATGCATGGTTTTTCGTGCGTGCGGGATGGCGGAAACTGACTGCCTCCAGGCACTCAGGCTAAAACGTAATGCTGGCGATGATGAGTAATTATTGGCAAATACCCTTATTAACAATCTTGTTTGTGATGCTGCCCAACTCTACCCATGATGAATCAAGAACTGCAGACCGTGTGAGGCCTGCCACTCAGGCAGGGCGCTTCTATGAGGCCGACCCGTCTGAACTGATGAAGGAACTCGATGCTTGTTTCGGCAGGCATGGTGATACGGCTGTCAGCGATGACATCGCTGCCCTGGTCGTGCCGCATGCCGGTTATTATTTTTCGGCCAATGTGGCTGCCTCTGCATTCGCCATGCTCCGTCCAGAGCACCATTATCAGCGTATCTTCCTGCTGGGCCCCAGTCATTACGCATGGCTCAACGGTGCCTCTGTCAACGTGGCAGATGATTATTACTCCACTCCGTTGGGCACCATACCCGTCGACCATGCCACAGCAGCGGCACTGATAGCGGCCGACAGCGTGTTTCATTACAACGAACGGGCGCACGACCGGGAGCACTGCCTGGAGGTGCAACTGCCGTTCCTGCAGACACGTCTCAGTGAGATGCCGCCCATTGTGCCCATCATCATCAGTACCAACAAATACGACCATCTGAAGCGCATTGCCGCTGCACTGAAACCTTATTTTACTCCCGACAACCTGTTCGTCATCAGTAGCGATTTCTCTCATTATCCTACCTATGAGGGGGCTTGCCGGGCGGACAAACTGACGGGCGATGCCTTGCTGACAGGCAATGCCGACCATTTCATCGACGTGATAGAGGAGAATGCGCGCAGGGGTATCCCTGGTCTTGAGACATCGGCCTGTGGCGAGTTTGCCATCATCACCTTGCTCATGATGCTCGACAGCCAATATGACGTGCGGCATATCCTATATCAGAACTCAGGGGATATCGACCCCGAGCGCCGCGATAGGGTGGTGGGCTATCATTCTTTCGCTGTCATGCGGAGAAAAGGCTTTTCTCTCACAGAGGAGGACAAGAACCAACTCCATGAGATTGCCTGGCGCAGTCTGACAACGGCCTTTGAGGGAAAACCCATCCCCAACCCGGAGGTGTCGGATGTTCTGAAAACACCGTGTGGCGCCTTTGTCACATTGAAGAAAAACGGACAGTTGCGTGGATGTATCGGATACATGGCTGAGGACACCCCGCTCCATGAGATTGTAGCGGAGATGGCGCGGTCGGCGGCTTTTGAGGATTACCGTTTCCCGCGTCTCCAGCGGTCTGAGTTGCGCGACATCGACGTGGAAATCTCCGTGCTCACGCCCCGCCGCCGCATCCAAAGCATCGATGAGTTCCAACTCCACCGCCATGGTCTGCTCATCCGCAAGGGCAATCATAGCGGCACGTTCCTTCCCCAGGTGGCTGATGAGGTGAACTGGACAAAAGAAGAGTTTTTCGGCCATTGCGCCCGCGACAAGGCCGGCATCGGATGGGACGGATGGCGCGATGCAGAGTTATACGTCTATGAGGCCATTGTGTTTTAGGCGATGACCCATTCCTCGATGGTGCGGGTCTTTGTCGAGAATGACAGACCGATCTTATGCAACTGTCGTCCTTCATAACTGAAGGGTATCATATAACCTTTTTGGTCAATCTGCTCCAGCGCTTTCTGCGCAGGCTGGTCGATTTTCAGTTCGAAGACATAGACATCGGTGCGCGACTGCCACAGCACGTCGATGCGGCCTCTGGCTGTCCTGACCTCCGTCAGCAAGTAGCGCCCCATGAGTGAGAACACCACATAGAGTAACTGCTGGAAGTGCCCCTCTGTGGTGGCTCCTTCCGCATAGGGTATGGAGGCGAGGAATGCCTTCAGGCGCTCCAGCATCTCTTCCATGTCATTTTTGCGCAGGGCACGGTACATGTCAACGATGCTGTTGGTTGTGGCCGAAATGTCATCCCAGACGTAGTAGGGGGCAAGGGCATCCATCATGCCTTGAAATACCTCATTGTTGGGATAGCCTAAGGTGTAGGTGTCTGTGTCACTGTCGTAGTCCTTGATGGTAAGGTAGCCGCTCTGATAGAACAATGGCAGGATGCTCTTCATCTGCTCCGTGGGCGCGTCAAACTCTGTCGATCGAGCCAAACTTCCCTCTAACCGCGTGATGTCGGTACCGAATTTTTGGAGCATATTGACCAGCACGGTGGGGGTGCCCGTCTCAAACCAATGGTCTTTAATGCGCCTGTCAACCAAAGCATTCAGCAGGCTGAACGGATTGTAAACGTCAGTCAGATCCTCAGCGAAATGATAGCCGTCGTATTTCTCTTTCAATTGCCGATAGGCCTCCTCAGTGCTGATACCCATGTCGGCAGCCATGTCGGCGACGGCATCGCCCCATTGCTCATGCAGTTCCTGCTCAGTGATGCCACAGACGGCAGAATACTCCGGCACCATCGTGATGCGCTTCAGGTTGTTCAGTTCGCTGAAAATGCTGAGTTGTGAGAATTTGGAAATGCCGGTGATGAAAACAAAGCGCAGCCACTCATCGCAGTCCTTCAGTGGGGCATAGAATGCACGTAGGGCCAAGCGCATCTCGTCGAGTTGCTCTGGTTGGTGCATCACGCTGAGCAGCGGTGCATCATACTCATCGATGAGTACCACCACTTTCTTGCCATATTTTTCAGTACAACTTTTGATGAGATTCGCCAAGCGGTCGCCAGGTTCGTCACTGCTCCGTTCAATGCCGTACTTCTCCTCCAGCCATCCAAGTTGCGTGCCTACGCGTAACTTCATGTAGGCCACCCCTCCGTCTTTGGCAGATGCCAGACTGATGTGGAGTACAGGATATTTTACCCATTCCGTTTCCATGCGTCCTGCCTCCAGTCCTTCAAACAGATCGCGGCGTCCTTCAAAATAACTTTTCATTGTGGACAGCAACAGTGACTTTCCGAAGCGCCGTGGGCGGCTGAGAAAGACAAACTGAAACTGCTGGGCAAGACGATAGACATAGCCTGTCTTGTCAGCATACATATAACCGCCTTCGCGAATTTTCTCGAAGGTCTGTATGCCAATGGGGTATCTGAACTTCCTGGGTGCCATGATGTTGTAGTTTATCTGCACAAAGTTAGTCAATAATTATCAATTTTGCAATTCTTTGGTCGAAAAACGGCCATTTTCCTTGTGCGAATCTCATGAACCTCCATGAACGAATTCTAATAACCGACAGTGGTCTGACTTCATTCTCAGTTGTAACTAATTCTCCGCTCTTCCCCTGTATGAGGAGTGACCATTATCCATCTCGTTGAATGATCTCCTCATCTCCTATAATGAATAGCAGAAAACATTTTGTTGCCATTTAAATAAAAACCATATCTAAATACTTGGAATTTAGTTGAAATAATCGTAACTTTGCGATGTTGGGCCATGCTGTGATTCATCAGAAAGCAGTTGGCTGTACAGAAGCGAAATCAGATGTGGATGCTCACATTTTTTGTGCCCAAAAGGCCATTTCGTGCGCCAACCCCCCTGTTTCATGTGATACGCTTAGAAAAGCATATAACTCTGCAAATTTAGGACTGTCTTTGCATCATAAAGAACAAAAATCGATCAAATAATAAGAATATGAAACGTTTATTTTTCATAGTGACATTGAGCCTATTCTCGTTATTTACTTATGCCAGCATGACTGGGTCAGGCACCGAGGATGACCCTTATATGATCTATGATGCGGATGACTTAAATGAAGTCCGTGATTATGTGGGTGTCGCAAACATCTATTTCCAGTTGGCTAACGACATCGACCTTTCCGCCTATAGCAATGGCTTAGGATGGGAACCAATAGGAACCTCCGGTGCTCCATTCAAAGGAGTTTTTAATGGAAACGGGCATACTATTTATAATCTGAAGATCAATAGAACAACTGATTATGTGGGTCTGTTTGGATATAACTCTGGTACTATTAAAGGTGTTTGTATTGAATGTGATATCAAAGGTAAATCATATGTAGGGGGTGTGACAGGTTATTCATCATCCATTATCTCTAATTGTTATGTTAAGGGTTCAATAGTTGCTTCATCTTATTGTGGTGGAATCGCAGGCTCTTCATCTGGGTCTGTCTATAATTGTTTTGCAGAGGTTTCAGTAAGTGGAAGTGGAAGTGGAGTGTATAAGTTATATGTTGGTGGAATTGTAGGCTATTTATATTCATCTGGGTCTGTCTATAATTGTTTTACGGAGGCTTCAGTAAGAGGAAGTGGAGGTGATTATTTATATGTTGGTGGAATATGTGGCCATTCTGATGGCACCATTTCCAAATGTGTTGCTGCAAATATAAGCATTAGGGTTTACTATACTTATTCTTCTTCTTATTCTCATTATGGTCGAATCACAGGAGGTAATAATGGAAAGGTGGAATCCTGTTTATCCCTTAGTACAACTAAAGTGTATGTGCAAGATAGTGAAGTGTCGATTTATGATGGTGGTAATAACGGTTCTGGAGTAGGCAGCGCTATTCTCAAGCGCAAGACCACTTATACAGACTTGGGATGGGACTTTGATAAGATTTGGGATATTGATGAAGGTAAATCTTATCCATATCTTCGTAAGTTTAACTCCAAGGAAACACAGAGCATTGCTTTTGAAGCGCCTTCGTTTACCTATGGTGATGAAGCATACACACTACCCAGCACTACAGAGCAAGGTTTGGCTATTAAATGGACAAGCAGCGATGAGAACAAATTGTCCATTTCTGGTAATGTGTTGACCATTAAAGGTGCTGGTAGTTGCAGTTTGATAGCAGAGCAGTCAGGCAACAACGATTATCAAACCCTTCGTAAGGAGTATTCCATCACTGTCGCAAAGGCTCCTCTAACTATCACAGCAGACAATTACAAGAGGAAATATGGTGAGGAGAATCCCAAACTGACTGTGACTTATTCTGGATTTGTCTATGGTGAGAAAGAGACAGCCTTGAAGACTCTGCCAAACATCACCACCAACGCTACGAAAAGCAGTCCTGTTGGTGTGTATGCTATTACCGTATCTGGTGCTGAGTCAGATAATTATAACATCACCTATGTCAATGGTACACTGACAATTATTGAGGCTTCTCCCATCATTACTTTTGAAGATAACAATGTTAAAGCCATTTGTATACGTAATTGGGACATCAACAGAGATGGTGAACTGAGCATGGAGGAGGCTGCAGCAGTGAAAGACCTGGGCGGAGAATTCCAATTTAATTCAATTACCTCATTTGACGAGCTACAATACTTTACGGGGCTGTCAAGCATAGGGGAGGGTGCTTTCTATGAATGTTACAGCCTGACCTCCGTGACCATCCCCAACAGCGTGGCGAGCATAGGGAAATATGCTTTCTATAATTGCTCCAGCCTAACAACCATCACTATCCCCAACAGCGTGACGAGCATAGGGGAACAAGTTTTCTATAGCTGCTCCGGCTTGACCTCCGTTGCCATCCCCAATAGTGTAACGAGCATAGGGCCTAGTGCTTTTGAGGGCTGCTCTGGCCTGACCTCTATTGACATCCCCAACAGCGTGACGAGCATATTGGGATCTGCTTTCTCTTTCTGCTCCAGCCTGACCTCCATTGACATCCCGAACAGCGTGACGATGATAGCGGGATTAGCTTTCTATGGCTGCTCCAGCCTGACCTCCATTTACATCCCCAACAGTGTTACGAAAATATGGGAATCTGCTTTCTCTTCCTGCTCCAGCTTGACCTCCATTTCAGTAGCATCAGGTAATGCCAAGTATGATTCACGAAATAGTTGTAATGGTATTATCGAGACTTCATCCAACACATTGGTTGCTGGATGTAAAAATACAGTCATTCCCAACAGTGTAACGAGCATAGGGCCTAGTGCTTTTGAGGGCTGCTCTAGCCTCACCTCAGTTTCCATCCCTAACAGCGTGACAAGCATAGGGATTAATGCTTTCTGGGACTGCTCTGGCCTGACCTCCGTGACCATCCCCAACAGCGTGACGAGCATAGGGAGATGTGCTTTCGCATACTGCACAGGTCTGACCACCGTGACCGTGAAGAACCCCATACCTGTTTCTATCGAAGGATACACATTCACTAACCGTGCCGAAGCCACCCTCTATGTGCCATACGGCTCTAGAAACGCTTATTTGAAAGCAGATTATTGGAAAGAGTTTGGAACAATCGTTGAAATTAGCCCTGGCATCACCTTCGCAGATGCCAATGTCAAGGCCATCTGCGTGGAGAACTGGGATAAGGATAGTGACGGAGAACTCTCTGTCGATGAGGCGGCTGCAGTAACTTCATTAAGCACAGTATTCAAGAAATCCAGCATCTCCTCTTTCAATGAATTGCAGTATTTCACTGGCCTGACGGAAATCGGTGAGGGAGCATTTGCTGGAAGCACCGTGAAGGAAATCACCCTGCCGGAAAATATTCCCTCCTTAAAAGAGAACGCATTCCTCAATTGCAATGCACTGGCCAGCCTCCATCTCCCGTCCAAAGTGAAAGATATCGGCCAGAATGCCCTGTCGGGGTGCACCGCCATGACCTCTATCACGGTAGATGAGGAGAATCAATACTTCTGTGACATCGACGGCGTGCTGTTTAGCAAGGACAAAGAAACGCTCCTCCAATTCCCTGCAGCCAAGTCGTCGGCCTATACTGTGCCGGAGGGCACAACAACCCTCGCCCGCGATGCCTTCTACATGAGCAAACTGGAATCCGTGGAACTGCCGTCTTCCCTCAAGGAAATAGGCTATGATGCCTTCGGTTGGTGCAGACAACTTACAAATCTGGTCATACCTGAGGGAGTGACCATCATCGGTGATTATATGCTCGACGGATGCACCAGTCTGATATCCCTGCATATCCCTGCCAGCGTGACATCCATCGGCCAACACATCTGCAACGGCTGCAAGGGCATCACAGATGTATGGAATCACAGTAAGAAACCATTTGCCATCAACAGCAATAACTTCACATCAAGCACCTACGCAAATGCCACCCTCCATATTCCCTACGGTTTGAAAATTGTTTATGAGGAAACGGACGGATGGAGGAATTTTGCTCATATCGAGGATGATATCGTAGCCGCTACGCTGTCGGCGGAAGATCTCACCATCAACCTCGGCCATTCTGCCAATCTGATCATCGGGCTGTCCAACAATGAGAAGATAGATGGCGTACAGTTTGACCTTACCTTGCCGGCTGGTGTCAGCATCGCAAAGGACAATCATGGAGAATACATCGTTGAGACCACCGACCGCACAAGCAAACTTTTTGCGCAGTGTGTAAAATTGGGTGACAATCTCTACCGCATCATCCTCATGTCGACCAAGAGGGAGACCATCTCCAATGGTGACAAGGGAATCCTCAGGATCAAGTTGGAATGTGAACAAAATGTCACTCCACGAGCCTATGATTTGGCATTTACGTCTGTCTCCCTCTCCCGTCAGGAAGGTTTTGTCTCAGTCAATGAGCCTAATGATGACTTCACCTGTCGCCTGACCGTGTACAAGGCTTCCACCATTCGTGGTGACGTGAATGGCGATTATGAGATCAACATCACTGACGTGCTGGTGATTGTGGATTACATCCTGAACCGCCCAAGCAAGATATTCCTTTTCTCTAATGCGGATATGGACAAGAATGGTGAGGTCAACATCACTGATGCCCTGAATGTGGTGAACATCATCCTGGACAGGACAGAATCGTATGCTCCGAGGGCTGCAAGACAGTCTGTCCAGAATTTGCTAAGGATGGGCTCGGACAATACGGGCTGTCAGATTCACACAGTAGCAAGCATCCCCGATATCACCGCCATGCAGATGGATGTCGTCCTTCCCACCGACTGTCGACTGAGGGCAGCAACCCTGACGGGCAAGGCATTGGGCACCCATCAGGTGATGACGCACGAGTTGGAGAATGGCAGATACCGCATCGTGGTCTTCTCATCGAAGAAAGCACTGCTGGACACCGATGCGGCCATCCTGAACCTTGACATCGAGGGCAGGGGAGGCCTGGTCTGCGCGGAGGACATCCAATGCTTCGATGCCCAGAATTTGCCCATTCTTTCTCCTGACATCAGCGCCGTGTTGACGGGCATCAGTCCCATCTATGCTGACAGCGATGCCGACGCTCCTGTCTACAACATCAGCGGACAGCGTGTCTCAAAGAAACAGCGGGGTATCAACATCGTCAATGGGAGCAAGGTCGTGGTAAAATAACCACGCACCTTGCGGTAAAATAAGAGATGATTCATGTTTCGCATTTGTTCAACTTCTTGGAGTTTACTAAACTACCACACTCCTACACTCCTTTCAACTTGAGGAAGTTGAATAAGAGATGATTAAAAACCGCTTCGCTTCAAAAAAAGATATAAAAACAGATTTTGTTAACATTCTTCAAACGCTGATGCTCACGAAAAAACGCCAAGGTGTTTGCAAAAAGGTGAAAAAAGAATTGAGGCTTAAAAGTTCACTGATGCCTCTTCAAGGAGAAAAGGAATGACACCGACATACATGATGCCATCCTCATCAGTCCATGCTTTCACGTTTCCGTCAAGAATGACAATCTTGCGGAAAAAGTCGCCGGAGTTCTTCAGTGAGAACGTTTCCTGATTCCGCTTGTCCTCGGTATCCACATTCAAAGCCGATTGGATGTAGATTCTCTCATGTCCTGTGTTGACTACGAAGTCAATTTCATATTGCGACTGCTGCTTCTTCCCGTCCTTGACGCGGGTAAGTTCCACCACGCCAACATCCACATTGTAGCCCCTGCGGACAAGTTCGATGAAAATCATGTTCTCCATCAAGTGTGACTTCTCCTGCTGCCGGAAATTGAGTTTGGCGTTTCTCAGGCCCAGGTCCATGGAATAGTATTTCTGCGTGTTCTCGAAATAACGTTTCCCTTTGATGTCATAGCGCTTGGCGCTGACAAACAGGAAGGCATCCTCCAGATAGTCCAGATAGTTCTTGATGGTATGGTCTGACGTGTTCCGTCTCATCAACGTTCCTGCGGTATTGGCAAGTTTGTGTGGATTGGTCAACGAGCCTATAGCAGATGACAGAGAGTCAATCAAGGCTTCCAGCACCTCGTCATCCTTCAGTTTGTAACGCTCCACGATGTCCTTGATATACACATTCTTGTGAAGCCCCTTCAGATACTTGCGCTTTTCAACCTCGTCCTTTTCCAATACCGCCAAGGGCATGCCGCCAAACATCAGGTATTCTTCCAACGCATCCGCCTTTTCCAATCCCGATACGGCATGGAATTCCTTAAACGACAGCGGATAAACTTTAATTTCCGTGCCACGGTCGCGGAAATTGGTGACAATGTCCCTTGACAGCATTTTGGAGTTGGAACCGGTAACATAGATGTCTAGATTGCTCCGTGCCATCAAGTCGTTCAAAATGTCATAGAACGTTGTGTAGAGCATGTCCCTGTCTTCTTCGGGAACCATGCTTTCGTCCACATCCCCGTTCTTCACCTTGAAAGACAGTTGAATCTCGTCGATGAAAACATAATACCGTTTTCCAGCATCTTGTGTCCGGTTGAGAACGTACTCGAACAGTTCGTTTGGGTTCCTGTACTTTAAATCGGCTTTTCTGTCCAAGGCTATTTCCACAAAACAGTCGTCAGGGACACCCTCTGTTTTGAGGTGTCCCTTGTAAAGGGTGGACAAGAGAAAGGATTTGCCGCAGCGACGGATGCCCGTGATGATCTTCACCTTCCCGTTCCATCGCTTGCCCAGCAATGCCTCTACATAATGGTCTCTCTTAATAATCATTGCTTCCGAAAGCGTTAATGCAAATATGGTCGAATCATTCGACTGTTTTTGCAGTGCAAAAGTATGCTGTTTTTTTGAAACATGCAAGAAAAGAGACACTTATTTGCTTTTGCTACCCTCCATATTCCCTATGGCTTGAATCTTGCAGGCCGTCTTTGACAAGATAATAGAAAAAAAACAGGTGGATGGCATAATGCTCATCCACCTGTTTTATATCTTACAAAGATTTCAAATCTTCTTTTCTCTTCCCTCATTTTAAGGATGCGGAAACCGCGTCCTTAAGAATGAACCATGACCTGACCAACCCGTAGTTTGGTGCCGTTGCCTAAACAGTTCATTCGTTGGAATTCCTCCACTGACATGTTGTATTTCTTGGCAATCGAGAAGATGGTCTCTCCTGGCTGTACGGTGTGGGTGCCAGTCATCTGTCCGCTACGTGGCTTGCGCTCCTGAGGCGTGGCGGCTGGTTCGGGAATGGCATCGTTGTCATTTATCCTGACAGGGGTAGAACTTGCCACTGTGCTGACAGGGGTGGAGCGGTGACCGCCATAAACCTCCTCCTTGGTATAGCCATTCTGCTTACGGCCGCGGGCTGCGGTGGCCTTGAGGTCCTCCTGCTGCATGGTGCTGCGGCGGAAGAGATAACTGTCGCCAGTGATGTCCTGGTTGCGGAAGTCAAAGAAAAGGGCGGGATTGAGGGCCACACCGCAGAGGCGGGTCTCAAAGTGCAGGTGAGAACCTGTACTACGGCCTGTGTTGCCACCGAGACCGATGGGCTGACCGGCACGGACTGTTTGGTTCTCCCTTACGAGATGCTTCGACATGTGTGCGTAGTAGGTCTCCAGACCATTGCTGTGGCGGATGACCACATAGTTGCCATATCCTTTGGCCTCATATTTCACGATACGGACTTTTCCCGACCAAGCGGCGCGGATGGTGTCGCCGATATATACCTTGATGTCGAGACCACGGTGTTGACGGCCCCAGCGAGGACCAAACTGTGAGGTGATCACACGGCTCGGGGTGGGCATACGGAAACCTTTCAGGTTGATGCGGTAGGACTCGGGCAGTGCAGAGGCCTTATAGTGGGTGTCACTGTTGTCCCAGTCAAGATAGAGTTGGGAAGAGGGTGACTCCATGTTCTCACGCTCAATGGTGGCTTGAAGGGCAAGAGTGTCGAGTTGTTTCAGTTTTTTGTCAACGGGCACGTAGCGTGCCATCATATCTTGTCCGCTGGCGGGCAGCGTGGCAATGGTCATAATTGCAGTTATTGCAAGCGTCTTCAATGTTCTTTTAAAATTCATAATCCTCCGTTTTGATTCGCAAAGCACTGATTACGTCTGTTGTAATACTGTCTTTTTCAGTCTGTTTTTGAAATAATTGGCGCAAGAAAACCACGCCGGATTATTTCATTGCGATGCAAAGGTAGTTATAAAAAAGCGGAAAAAAGCACCATTAACAATAATTAGTGCTTATTTAACACTTATTGTTTTGAGACGAAATTTGGGAGTTTAGGAGTTTAGAAGTTTAGGAGTTTAGGAGTTTAGGAGTTTGGGAGTTTGGGAGTTTAGGAGTTTTGGAGTTTTGGAGTTTTGGAGTTTTGGAGTTTAGACATATGATTTGTTTGGCGTGGCGGACGCGATACATCGCGTCCCTACCTGTCGCACCGTCATTTTTGATGGAGTAATCATAATTTTTAATCCTTAATTCTTAATTCTTAATCCTTAATTCCTAATCCTTAATCTTCAATCTTCAATTTTCAATTTTCAATCTTAATCACGAAATCACCCCCCAGTTGATGTTGGTGCGACGCAGGGCGGCGAGCCGCTGCCACAGCATGGCATTGTCGGGATGCTCACAGGTGGGGTCGGCATCGATGATGCGCTGGGCCTCGTCGCGTGCCATCTGCACAATCTGTCCGTCGCGTGCGATATCCGCTATTTTCAGGTCGAAAGCCATGCCGCTCTGCTGCGTGCCCTCCAGGTCGCCGGGACCGCGTAGTTTGAGGTCGGCTTCGGCAATCTCAAATCCGTCGTTGGTGGAGCACATGATGTCGATGCGCCGGGCTGTCACTTTAGTGAGTTTGCGGGTGGTGACCAGGATGCAGAACGACTGTTCCGCGCCACGGCCCACACGCCCGCGCAGTTGGTGCAACTGCGAGAGACCAAACCGCTGGGCGTCGAGGATCACCATCACAGAGGCATTGGGCACGTTGACGCCCACCTCGATGACTGTCGTGGCGACAAGGATCTGTGTCTCGCCCCTGACGAAGCGCTCCATCTCCTCCTCCTTCTCCTTGGGTTTCATCTGCCCGTGTACCTTACTTAAGCGGTATTCGGCGAACACCTGCTTCATGGTGGCGAATCCTTCCTCCAGATTGCGCAGGTCGATGCGTTCGCTCTCCTTGATGAGAGGGTAGACGATGTACACCTGTCGGCCCGCCTGTATCTGCCGGCGGATGCCTTGGTAGAGACTGGTCAGTTGGTCATCGTATTTATGCTGTGTATAGACCGGCTTGCGTCCTGGAGGCAGTTCGTCGATGACGCTCACGTCGAGGTCGCCGTAGATGGTCATGGCGAGGGTGCGGGGAATGGGCGTGGCAGTCATCACCAGCACATGCGGCGGGTTGTGGCTCTTGCTCCACAGTTGGGCGCGCTGTGCCACACCAAACCGGTGCTGCTCGTCGATGACGGCGAGGCCGAGGCGGAAAAACTGCACGGTGTCCTCGATGATGGCATGGGTGCCCACCAGGATATGTACGCTGCCGTCGGCCAGTCCCTCAAGCACTTCCTGCCGCTGCTTGCCTTTGACGATGCCTGTGAGCAGTTCCACGCGGATGCCGTCCATCCCTTTGAGGAATCCACGGATGGTGGCGAGGTGTTGCTCGGCGAGAATTTCGGTGGGTGCCATGATGCAGGCCTGGTAGCCGTTGTCGAGAGCGATGAGCATCGACATGAGTGCCACGAGGGTCTTGCCCGACCCCACATCACCCTGCAGCAGACGGTTCATCTGCCGCCCGCTCTTCATGTCGGCGTGAATCTCGCGGATAACCCGTTTCTGTGCCTCGGTGAGGAGGAATGGCAGGTGGTTGTGATAGAAACCGTTGAAGAACGCCCCTACATGTTTGAGTAAATAGCCCCTGTAGCGTCTGCGCTGGTCGCTGGCATAGCGCAGGATGTTGAGTTGCACATAGAAAAGTTCCTCAAACTTCAGCCGCAGTTTGGCTCGGTCGAGTTGGGTGGCGTCCTGTGGATTATGGATAAAGCGGAAGGCCTCGTCGCGTGAGATGAGGTGCAGCGGACCCGTGATGAAGGGGGGCAGTGTCTCTGGAAGGGGTTGGGACAGGCGGCTGAGGATGCCCTTGACGATACGCTCAATGGCGCGGGAGGAGAATCCCGCTTTTTTCATGCGCTCCGTGGTGTGGTAATGGGGCTGCATCCCCATCTCAGAGAGTTGGATGGTGGCGGCATCGTCGATTTCGGGGTGGGAGATCTGGAAACGGCCGCCATAGACGGTAGGTCGTCCGAAAACGATGTATTCCTTGCCTATGGAGTAGTTGTTGATGATATATTGCGCTTTGGAGAACCACACAAGGTCCATCACCCCGTGCCCGTCGCTGAAATGCGCCACGAGTCGTTTGTTGCGCTTTCCGGTGTCGAAGGTCTCGAAACTGAGGATATGGCCCTTCACCTGCACGAACGACATGCTCTCCATCAGTTCGCTGATGCGGTAGACATGCCGCCGGTCGATGTATTTGTAGGGATAGTGTTCGAGTAACTGCCCAAACGTCTCGATGCCGAGTTCCTTGCTCAGCATCTCCTTGCGCTTGGGCCCCACACCGGGGGCGTACATGATGTCCTGACTTAGGATATCCGTCATACGTCTATACTCCTATTCTCCTACACTCCTAATCTCCTACACTCCTAATCTCCTACACTCCTAATCTCCTACACTCCTAAACTCCTACACTCCTGCAATCTATTCCTCCCCGATGAGGTGCAGGAACTGCATCTTGTGCTGCATGAGTCGGGTGCCTTCCTCATCGCCGGTCAGCATGGAGAGCAGTTGATAGGCATAGGGAAATGAGGCGGCCGGTCCCTCGCCAGTGATGATGTTTCCATCGACGGTGCACAGTTCATGGGTGTATTCGGCTCCATCGAGGTAGACCTCGAAACCAGGAGAGCAGGTGGCACGTTTTCCCCTCAGCAGACCGAGACCGCCGAGCACCATTGGTGCGGCGCAGATGGCACCGATGAGGCGCCCTTTGTCATGATGGGCGAGCAGGGCCTGTCTGACCCCCTCGTGCTGGTTGAGGTTGGCCGACCCAGGCATGCCTCCCGGAAGGAGGAGCAGGTCGGCGTCGCTGAGGTCGGCATCTTCAAAGAGCATGTCGGTCATGACGGTGACACCATGTGATGACTCCACCAAGCGGTTGCCTGTCACACTCACTGTCACCACTTCCTGTCCGCCGCGGCGGAGGATGTCCACCGGAGCCAGCGCCTCAATCTCCTCGAAGCCGTTGGCCAGAAACTCATAAATTTTTGACATGGTTTTTATTTTTTTTAGTTATTGAGTTTTTTAGTTTGGGAGTTTAGGAGTTTAGAAGTTTAGGAGTTTAGAAGTTTAGGAGTTTAGGAGTTTAGACATGTGATTTGCATGTCGTTACGGACGCGATACATCGCGTCCCTACCAGTTGCACCGCCATCTTTCGCAGGAGTAATCATAATTCTTAATTCCTAATTCTTAATTCTTATTTCCTACTATTATGTTTTGCAAAATTAGTCAAAAAAAAGCATTTTTGGGCTTATCATGCACTTTTCTCCACAAAAAACTATATTTTTGCAAGTCCGTAGCGGGGTTCGCTGCATACAAAACATTCAAACCATCTGAAGATGCCGTCCAAGAAACTGAGATTTGCCATTTTTGGAAATATCTACCAGGCCAGGAAATCGGCCTCCATCCAAAAAGTGCTTTCGCTCCTGTCAGAGCGGAAAGCCGAAGTGTATATTGACCGGGAGTTCTACCGCTTCCTCACCGATGACCTGCATTTGGAAGTCGGTGCCAACGGCGTGTTCGACGATGGTATGTTTGATGTCGATTTTGTCATCTCCATGGGTGGCGACGGTACCTTCCTCAGGGCTGCCAGCCGTGTGGGTGACAAGGGCTGTCCCATCATGGGCATCAACATGGGGCGCCTGGGATTTTTGGCCGATGTGGGTCCCGGGGAGATAGAAACCTCCATCGCAGCGCTTTATCAGGGTGACTACAAACTGGATGAGCACTCGCTCATCGCAGTGGAGACGGAGGGCGAGACCTCCCTTGAGGGCTGTCCCTTCGCACTCAATGACATCGCAGTGCTCAAGCGCGACAATGCTTCGATGATCAGCATACGCACCACCATCGACGGCGAGCATCTGGTGACCTATCAGGCCGACGGACTGATTGTGTCGACACCGACGGGCAGCACGGCCTATTCACTCTCCAATGGCGGACCCATCATCGCGCCTCAGTCGGGAGTGCTGTGTCTGTCGCCCGTGGCACCCCACAGCCTCAACATCCGGCCGATCGTCATCCCTGACGATTCGGTGATCCGCATCAGCGTGGAGAGCAGGAGCCATAATTTCCTCGTTGCCATCGACGGCAGGTCGGAGAAATGCAGCGAGGAGACCATCCTCACCATTCGCAAGGCTCCCTACAAAGTGAAAATCATCAAGCGCCACAGTCAGAAATACTTCCACACCCTAAGGGAAAAAATGATGTGGGGCGCAGATACCCGTTAGAAATATGTTCGAAAGACTGAAGAAATATTTCGCCACGGCGAAGAACAAGTACACCTCACGTCAGATCCTGGCGTGGCTCTGGGATGCATGGAAGGGCAACCGGCTCCAGGCTTTCCTCAATGCCATGATCGGTATGTTGGAGGTGGTGGTGAGCCTGTCGGCAGTGTGGGCGATACAGAATGCCATCGACATCGCAGCAGGCGCGAAACCAGGGAATATCTATATTGGCGTGCTCATCATGGCGCTGCTCACACTTACCAATTTCGGACTGAATATCGCCAGCGTGTGGATACGCAACATCCTCGGTGTGCTGGCGCGCAACAGGATGCAGCAGCGACTGCTCGACCGTATCCTGCGCTCGGAGTGGCAGAGCAAGGAGAAACGCCACAGCGGCGACGTCATCAACCGTCTGCAGACAGACGTGGGGCAGGTCATCACCTTCCTTACAGAGACACTGCCCAATACTGTGTCCACCACCACGCTCTTCCTGGGTTCGTTCTTCTACTTATACATGCTTGACCATACCCTTGCACTCATTATCGTCTTCATGATACCTGTTGTGGCGATTCTCAGCAGAATCTACATGACGAAGATGCGTGAACTCTCCAAGGATGTGCGGCAGTCGGATTCCAAGGTACAGAGCGTGCTTACCGAGACCATCCAAAACCGCATGCTCATCAAGATCATGGAGAGCGACAGCGCGATGGTCGACAAACTGGAGAACACGCAGAGCGAACTCCGGCAGAATGTGGTGAAGCGCACGTGGTTCTCGGTCATCGCCAACTTCATCCTCAATTTCGGATTCTCACTGGGTTATCTCATCGCCTTCCTCTGGAGTGCCCTCCGTCTGATGAACCATACCCTTACCTTCGGTGGCATGACGGCCTTCCTGCAACTGGTCAACCGTGTGCAGGGACCAGCCAAGAACCTCACCCACCTGGTGCCGCAGTTCGTCTATGTGTTCACGGCTGCTGAGCGTCTGATGGAGTTGGAGGAGAATCCGCTGGAGGAGCAGGGAAAGCCAGTCTATGTGAAGGGTCCGTGTGGGGTGCGTCTTGAGCATGTCACCTACGCATATGAAGAGGGGGGCAACGTGATTGATGACCTCTCCTTCGACTTCCGTCCGGGAAGTTGCACGGCCATCCTTGGTGAGACGGGTGCCGGAAAGACTACGCTTGTGAGGATGATTCTGGCACTGATGCAACCACAGAATGGCAAGGTGATGATTTACAACGACCATGTCGAGAAGACCTTGTCGCCCCTGATGCGCTGCAACTTTGTCTATGTGCCTCAGGGCAATACCTTGCTCAGCGGCACCATCCGCGACAACCTGCGGCTTGGAAAACTCGATGCCACTGACGAGGAGATGAAAGAAGCGCTGCTGACCAGTTGCGCCGGGTTTGTTCTCGACCTGCCCAGTGGGCTTGACACCGTCTGTTCAGAGTCGGGCGGCGGCCTCAGCGAGGGACAGGCTCAGCGCATCGCCATCGCCAGGGCATTGCTGCGCGACCGCTCCATCATGCTCTTCGATGAGGCCACCAGCGCCCTTGACCCCGAAACGGAGCGCAACCTCCTTAAAAACATCCTTGAGAAACAAGACAAAACCGTCATCTTCATCACCCACCGCCCCGCCGTCATCGATTATTGCGACCAGACGCTCAGGGTGGAGAAGATTTAGCGACAGACTTTCTTTCCGTTGACGATATAGATGCCGGAAGGAAGGGAACTGTTGTCTTTCACCTTCTTCCCGTCGATGGTGTAGATGTGGCTGTCGGTGGACCGCTGTGACTGTGTCTGATTGATGCCGGCGCTCTCGCTCATGAAGTTCTTGAGCACGGAGAGGGCGGGTTCGGCGCGGCCGGTCTGGTTGTCGAAAAGTCCGGCATTGTACCATCCGTCGGTCACGCGCTTGGTGTTCCAGTCGAGTCCATATTCGTTGGCTTCCATCCACCACCAGAAGAGTCCGTTGACATTGGCATGCTTGTTGACAATCTCGATGAGTGCCTCGGTGAATGCCTTTTGTCCCTCACCATTGATGGGGTAGGTCTTGGATAGGTCGTAACTGACAGTGTTGGGTTGCCAGTCGTGATAATAGCCCACTTCTACCAGCATGATTTTCTTCTCGGGGAAACGTGTCTCCAGTCGGGTGAGTGCGGTGTTGAGGGCATTGAGGTTGCCGTGGAAATAGGAGTAATAGGAGAGGCCAATGATGTCGTATTCCACGCCATAAGTCTTCATCTTGTCGTAGAAAGCCTGCAGGATGTCGGGCTGTGCTACCCGCTCGGTATGTATGATGACCTGTGCCTGCGGACATTCATCCTGGCATGCCTTGATGGCGTTTTTGAGCAGTTGGGAAAAGCGCTGCCAGTTGTTGTCGTTGTTGGGGTGGCATTTCTTCAGTTGTGAGGCATTGTCGCTTGACTTTCCCCACAGCATGCCGTAACTGATCTCGTTGCCTGTCTGGATGAAGTCAGGCGTGGCACCGGCGGCCTTCATCTCCTGCAGCACCTCACGGGTGTAGTTGTAGATGCGCTCATAGAGTTCGTTGTCGCTCAGTCCGGCCCATGCCTTGGGTGTCCATTGCTTGGCGGGATCTGCCCACGTGTCGGAATAGTGGAAGTCGAGCATCAGCGCCATGCCGGCGTCCTTGATCATCTTGCCGAGTCGTTTGACATAGGCCAGATCCTGCACCACGCCTTGTCCCTTGTCATCGGAAGAGGCGTTCTCTGGGTTGACGAACAGGCGCACGCGCATGGTGTTGAGTCCCTGCTCACCGAAGTAGGCGAGGGGATCGGTGATGGCATTTCCGGCATTGTCGAAGTATTTTGCCCCATGGTCAATGTAGGACGGCAGGAGCGAGATGTCGCCGCCTAAGTACTTGCCGTCGGCGAATGTGGGAAGGGAAAGAATGCTGAGTAGGATGGTTATGATTAGTTTCATGTAGGTGTGTCTTTTTTTGAGAAAAGCCTGCCATGGAGCATGGCAGGCTTGTAGGTTATGGTGATGAGGTTTATTTGCCTTCTTCCTTGGCCTCTTCCTCTACAGCGGGGTGCAGGTATTGGTCAATCTCCTCGGCGGTGAGTTCCATGTAGGTCTCGTTACCGGCCTTGGTGGAGTAGCGGAACATGGCACTGTAGTTGAGTTCGTTGAGCAAGGGGAGCAACAGGGTGAGGTTGATCTTCGAATATTTCACTTTTTCAGCGATGTCCTTAGGAGTTGACTTTCCAGCCTTGTCGATGCGGGTGGCCATAGCAGCGATGGGTGCTCTGACGTCAGCGAATTTTGCCTTGTCGTCATCCACGCTGATGAAGAAAGTCTCGCAGCCGTCCACGACCTTCACCTTGGTCAGTGAAAGACCTTCGGCGATGTCGATAGGCAGTTTGGCACTCAGTTGCTGGTTGTAGAGCGGGAGAAGGATGGGAGCGATCTGACCTCCGGCGGCCTCAAACTCACCATTGAACTTCTTCAGTTCATCTGCAGCCACAAGGATGGGCTCCTCGCCACTGAGGTTGCACTTCACGCCGAAACCAGCCTCTACCATCTGCTTCACCAATTCGGGATTTTTGCGCTGGAGTTCAAGCACGAGATAGCGGGCCACGAGAGAGTGGTCTACTTTGTCGTTTTCCATCAGAGCCTGTACGGGGGTGACGTCAAACTCCACCTCATTTTCTGCCAACTTGATGGCGGTGGCCTCACCTAAGTTGTCGAGGGCGATAGGACATGCCTTGGAAGCCTCGTCGATGGCTGCCTGCAGTGCCTTGGTGTCTTTGCATCCTGTCAGCATCATCGTGACGACGGCCAGCAAGGAACATACGAATAGGAATGATTTCTTCATTTTTTTATAGTTTATAGGTTTGACAGATTTGTTTTTGCACGAATTTTCGGCAAAGATAGTGAAAGCCGAAGACAATACAAAACAAAAACCCAAGTTTTTGTTTTTATTGTTGAGGCGCATCCTATCTTCGACCCTGTGTCACAGATAGTGAAAGCCGAAGACAATACAAAACAAAAACCCAAGTTTTTGTTTTTATTGTTGAGACGTCGACTCGTCTGCCATCGTCTTGGAACTGAAGTTCAACTGCGATGCGGACAGCGTCATCGACCAGATTCTCCGCAAGCAATACCCCCAGAAGGTGGTGCAGCACACAGGCAATCTCCTCCTTGTAGGCATCAACTACAACCGAGAGACCAAGACCCACGAGTGCCGCATTCAGGAATGGAAATGATAGACGTTGAGGTGGAATCCTTTGTCTTTCACCTCAACGTCTGTGCAGATGGCGGTTTTTGTACTTATGGCCTTCCCAAAATTATGTCCACCACTTTCAATGCATCCGTGATGTTGACCTCACCATTCTTATCCATGTCCGCATTGGAGAAAAGGAATATCCTGATTGGACGGTTCAGGATGTAATCCACAATCACTATCACGTCAGTGATGTTGACCTCATTGTCGCCGTTCGCATCACCTTTGCGGGAGGAAATGATGTTGCTGAAGTTTTTCCACACGTCGGCAGTTTTGTAGTCATTTACCGCAGAGGAGAGTACGATGAGCGTGCAGCCATCATAATGGTCAAAGGTTTCCTCGCTTATCTTCAGTGGGGTAGGGATGTCACATCTGACATTGTCCAATGCAGTACAACCCCTGAAGGCATGGTCGGCAATGTCATTCACCGAATTGGGAATACAGACACTTGTAAGGCTTGTGCAGCCGTCGAACATCTCCTCGCCAATCTTATTTGGATGAAGGTCAAGGAGATTGATGCTTGTCAGGCTTTTGCAATCGGCAAACATCCTGTCATTCAAACAGCCATTGCCATCGAAATGACTCAGGTCAATTTCTTTCAGGCTTGTGCATCCCGCAAACATTTCATTAGCATCATAGTCAACCATAATGGGAATAAGGTCATCATCATCTTCCACATTTTCACTTTCAAGTGCGAAAAGGTTGATATGTTCCAGACTGCTGCAGTTTTTAAACATCTGATAAAAACCACTCCCACCTTTCCATCGAGAAGGAGGTCCACCTGGTTTGTCTGGCGCGGCCCAATCTATGCAGCAAGAAACGATGAAATGACTGACATCAATGCTATTGAGACTGCTACATCCAGCGAACATTCTGCCCATACTCATGGATGATGAAGTGTCGAAATGGCTAAGGTCAAGGTTCCCAAGGCAACTACAGCCTTCAAACATACCATCAAAGATTTCAACATTTGACATGTCGAAATGGCTGACATCAATCTCTTTCAGACTGCTGCATCCAGCGAACAAATTACCCATATAAATCACATTTGACGTGTCGAAATGACTGACATCTATCTCTTTTAGGCTTCTGCAATTCATAAACAAGCCCTCCAAACTCTTTAATCCTGAAGTGTCGAGACCTTCCATCACGATTCTCTCCAGGCTGCTGCAATCTGCAAACAGATAATCAATACCAGCATATTCGGCTTCAAACCAATCATATTCGGAGCTAATGCTTGAGAAATCAAAATGACTGATGTCTATTTCTTTCAGGCTGCTGCATCCGGCAAACATCTTTCTCATGTTGGTTACCTCTGAGGTGTTGAGATATTCAATACCTTTGATTTCTTTCAGTGAACTGAATCCGTTGAACCATTTGCTGAGGGTCGTTGGGCGAAGATTGGCGATGGACTCATCGAACACCACGGTTCTGACCTCTTCTGGCTTGTCGGCTGCTGGACCGCAATAAGGATGATATTCTATTCCAGGTAAAATGGGCAAGCCACCATAATCGACCTTCCTGTAACCTCCTAGCAAGTGGATGTCTCCATAACTACTGTGAACTGGCATTTGGTTGTCATAATAGAGTGTAAGCGTACCGTCAGAAAGCACGGAATATAGTTGCGGAGAGTCCGTGTCGACCTTGATTTCAAACGGAATGTCATCTGTCTCCATCGTCTCAAATTCATTTGGCCAATCTGCCACATTATTGTAATAGCACAAAGCAATGTTTCTTAACGTACACATATATGATAGATTGTTCGAAACATTGCAGGGAATTCTTACACGTAATCTGAAGCCATCAGGCAATAATGTGTTCCAATTTGGGTCGCTGCAACATAGAATCAGAACGCCACCATCGGCTTGCTTCCTTGTCTTTATCATGTTATCCCAATTATCATCCCAATACTCAAAAATGTCCTCATAGTATTCTTCTATGAAATATTTATAAATATCATCATCAGTCAAGAAGACTCCTTCTGGGAGATAGAGAGACATCTGAAAGCCTTTCAGATTTTCCAACATACTTTTATCATTAAAAAGAACCGTTATATCTGTTGTCGTTCCCGGTCGAGCATCACCCACATTAACCGTGATTCCTTCAGCCATGGCCGGGGTAGAGGTTATGAGAAACAAGGCAAGGATTAACCTTTTTATTATCTTATTCATATTTTTCAAGATGAAGTATTGTTATTCAACTAATAATCAAATAGATGAGAGTTGAAAATTAATATTCCAGTTCTGTATTATTAATAATGACGATATCGGTGATGTTAATCTTGCCATCTTGGTTCACATCCGCTCTGTAATAGAAAGGGGAGTCTGAACTCCAGCCGGCCATGATATCTGCCACTATTTCAATGTCTGCTTCGTCTATCTCTCCGTCGCAGTTGACATCGGCACCGTCGATAATTTCTTTAAATTCACTCCAGTAGTCAGTTCCAAGATATTCACCATAACATCTAGCTGGAACATAGAGCGTCGCATTCTGACGGTTGGGGAAGGCATCCTCATCGATGTCGATGGGGTAGGGGATGTCAACAGTGACGCTTGTCAGGTTGTTGCATTTAGCGAAAGCCCCATTTCCGATTTCAGTCACATCATAGCTGATGCCGTTGTAGGTGACTGCGGCAGGAATCGTGATACTGGTGACATTAGTTACCGAAGCGACCACTTTGGCGGTATGAGTCTTGATGTCTAAGTCGTAAAAGAGATTGCCGATTTGCACGGATGATGCGGTTGCCTTAACGGTGATATGAAATGATGTGTCAGCAAATCTTTGCTGACTGGTCGCCGTGGTTGTGAATTTTTGTGCGGTCAGCACAGCCACACTGGTTGAACCCGCGATTTCCTCGGAAGCAATCAAGGTGATGTTGACCAGTGCTCCGCTGTTGCCGGAGAATACCGCCCCATCGGTGAATGCCAGGAAACGGTATTTGTTGTTTCCTATGTCTTTTGCAGTAAAGGAAGTGCCGTCCGTCGAACGGTTGGGATTGATGGAAGCTTCCAAACTCCCATTGCTGTTCTGGCTGACTGAAATGCCCTCCGGGAGTACAAGGTCGAACTGAAAAGAAATGTAACTGTAATCGTTGTTGTTCAGTTTGATGGATACCTGGCATTTCTCTCCGGGTGTCATTGTGACATTACCGACAGCGAGGTTGTCGGCGAAAGTGTTGCCCGCTAATGCGAGCAACACATGGATCAATATACAAACTTTTTTCATTTTACAACTGTAGTTTTACCATTGACAATATAAATTCCTTTGCTTACAGAATGGTTTCGGAGAATCTTTACGCCATCTATGCTGTAGGTATTGCCATTCACCCTTTCATTGCTCTTCACGTAGCTGATATAGTCTGTTACTGGCATATTTTCATGACGGCACCTCATTCTGAGGCTGTCAATGAAGTACACATTTTCTATATCCAACTTACAGGAATTGCTCATGCTGAAGGCCAGCAGTTCGCCTTCATTTCCGCCGAAGGCTTCATTCTCAGGAGAGTGGATAATTACCCGGTAATGGTTTTTGTCCTCCCTTTGCATGAAGTTTACCAGGTGCTTTCCGCCTCGATTGGCGTTGAGTTCGATGCTCTCAATGTCAGCCTCCCCCTCGGTGATGACGATGTCAAACTGGGCGGCGATGTATTTTTGTCTGTTGTTGAGACAGATGCCATAAATGTTGTCCTTCTTCTCGAAGGCCACTACTTCTTCCATATCGTCCATGAAGGTGGTGTTAGCCTCTTGGTCAGGATTCTCTGCTGTCAGGATTCTTGGCAGTGCGATGGAAATGTCCGTCACGTCCACCTCGCCGTCTTTGTTCAGGTCGCTGACTTCAAAGACGAAGTCCTCTGACGGATCGTTGATGATGTATCCCACCATCTCTGTGATGTCGTCGGCATTCAGTTGGCTGTCGCCGTTACTGTCTGCCTCACGCGGTTTCTCGACGAGGGTCCAGGAGTTTCTGAACCATTTTCCATTATCCTCAGATAAAGCCCGATAGGCCTCCGAACAGCCGAAGGGCACATACCAGGTGCAATAGTAGGGAACGCCCAAGTCATCGTCGGGTCTCATCAAACCTCCCTCCCAGTTCCAGTCAAAGAGGCCGCCGCCTTCATTTAAGGGAGATATCCCTTCTGTTCTTCTCACCTCAATGATAGAGGGGTTTTCGATGTCACAGTTCACCCTTTCCAACGCCTTGCAATTCTTGAAATTGGCACCCCAAAGTTCTTCTATGCTGTTGGGCAGATAGAGATATTTCAGGCTTGTGCAGTTCATGAAGGCATTGTGTCCCACTTTCTTGATGTGTTTGGGCAGCACCAATGAGGTGAGGCCGCTGCAGTCGGTGAATGCATATTCGTTAATGGTGTCCAAGGAGTCGGGGAAGGTGATGTTCGACACGGTACATCCGTCGAAGGCATGCTTACCGATGCGTTTCAGGGACTGTGGCAGGGTGAATGACTTGAGGTTCATCGCTCCGTAGAACGCATAGTCGGCAATTTCCTCCACACTGTCTGGCAGCACATAGTTTTCCGCATATTTGGCTATGGGATAGCGGATCAAAGTCTTCCCGTCTCTTGAGAACAATACGCCTTGGTTGATGGAGTAGTTGGACGTATAGTCTGTCTCGCCTCCCAGGCCGATATTAGGATCCGCCTCGATGATGCCTTCATGGATAATGGGAGAATAATCAACGCTGAATTCCTGGAGTGAGGTACATCCGTTGAAAGCCGTTGGTGAGATGCTGGTGGTGCGGCTTGGTATGGCCAATGATTTAAGCGACGTACAACCTTCAAAGGCGCGGTCGGGAATACATGTGATTTTAGGGTTCAAATACACGTATTTGAGATTCTTGCAGTTACTGAAAGCCCCCTCTCCGAATTCCTCGACCCAATCAACATAGATGCTGTCGATGTCCGTATAGCTGAAAGCATCTTTTGCAATATAGTCTGTTCCAAAGGGTATCTCATAAACTTTTTTCCCGGCAACGGGATAACGAACTATAACAAACTTGGACTCCCATCTGTCTATATATTCCTCTTTATATAATACTCCTTCATAATCATAGTATGAATAGGGATTATAAGGAGCAGTATATGCCGCAAACGCGGTGCATCCTTCTCCTGCACCTTTTATCTCGTTTGCGGTTTGAGGGAAAGACATAGTCTCGAGGCTTGGGCAGTGGGTGATGGCTCCGATGTATTCGCATCCCTCTGGAATGTCGAGTGTTTTCAGTTTGGTGCAGTTCGTCATACCCTCAAATTTCACCATGTTTGAGGGAAGTACGATTGACCTGAGATTGTCGTTGGGATGCTGTTCATCAGCGAACATATACATGCCGACCACATTGTCTGACGTATAATAACTCTTATAATAGTTGACATAATAATAGTTGACGCCTCCGCTTACGATAGTGGCATCCGACAAGTCGATATGAGCCAGGATGCCGTTGAGCGTCATGTCTCTGATGAGGGCCACGTCCGTCCCGTTGATGGGGCCGGTTACTTTCAGGCTCTTTATTTTGTATCTGCTTGCTCCGATCTTGTTGAGAAGTTCTTCCGCATTGTCCACGGCTACCTCCAGAACATCGTTCACATGAAGGCATTCAGCCATTTCCGAGTCGTTCCAGTTGCTCTTCACTGCGATGGCTTTGATGAGTGCCGTGGCTTTACAGTTGAAACTGCCGGTATAGCGCGTACCAGTTCCTGTACCGGGTTGGTCGCCATTGATGGTGTAATAGATCACTGATGAGGGCGTGGAGCAAGTGATGGTGATGATGCCGTTGTCGTCTGTGATGACAGGTGTCTCCACCTTAAAGCAGTCGGCAGTCTCTGTAGCCTCCTCTGACATCTTGCCGTTTTTGACGGCAATGGCCTTGATGGTGCTGTTTTCTGTCAACTGTACGGGTTGGGTGTAAAACGAGGAAGACATGGAGGGTGATGTCCCGTCTAAGGTGTAGAAGATGTCTGCACTCTTAGTGGGGCAGGTGATGGTCACTGCTCCCTCGTCATCAACCAGAATGAGTGGGACCTCCACTTTGCTGTTGTCAGGCTGCTGATAGGTCATCCTTGTTGCTCTGTATTGGGTGAGTTTTTGCTTGGTATCCGCCGTTATGCAGCCCCACACATCTTCAGTAATGAGCAGGGAGTCGGACAGTGAAACTTGGATTCTCACGCTGTCAGCAGCCGAATATTTGTTGAAAAGACAGTTGCTTCCTAATTTCTGACCGGTAGGAACGGTGAGTATCCCATATTTGTCAATCATACCATACACGCAGTTCTGGGAATTGCGGATACCTGATTCGCTTCCCTTTGGGTCGATACCAAACAGCCAGTATTTCGTCGTGTCGGCCACATCATGGGCAACCGTTACGGTCCATTCCAATTCATCCCCGTTCTCATCCAATGCGACGGCTCTGTAGGTGCCGATTGATGGCTTGGGGCTTTCTGGAACGCCCCTTGGAGTGAATGTGACCATTCCATTTTGCACTTGAGCCAGGTAGTAGTCGGTGGCCCCGTTTGTCGTTCGGATGGGAGAGCGGGTTTCTCCTCCGTCCGCTGTGGAATAGGCGGCAATGTAGTATTGGGACCCTTCGGTGAAAATGGAGGAATCCAAATGGAATGATGATGTATAGCTATAGTAATAATCCCCAGAATAGTTAATGTCTGTTTGGGCCAGTGTGGTGATAGGGTTGAAATCCAGGTCATACAGTCCTATGCAAATTTTCCCCTTGTATTTTTGCTCGGGATAATATCCGCAAGAGTTATAAGAATTATGATAGGCATTGATCCATCGGGTAGAATTGATAGAGACTTTGCAGGGATTGCTGACCCATCCGTCTGTAATGAGCTGTTGTTCGGCAAATAACCCATCCTCATAATTGTCAGTAGAGTCTTTGCTGACATAACATATCATTTTGTGAAGACTATTATAGCGGTATTTTCTTTGGGGAGTGTTGATGGCATTTATTTTATAATATCCGTCATCGGTTCCTTGCCACCCCATGTTGATATGGAAATAACCATTTGGGTTGCAGCCGTCGATTACAAAGGTATGGCCACTGCCTGTCGCATCATTTTTAGAACTATACAGGACTGGCATTTTCTTGTCAAGATTATCTATGATGATTTTTTCCCAGTCTTCGGTGGAGAAATATGACCTTTCAAAATATTTGATATTGGGGTTGTAGCCAAAATAGTGAATGAGGGCATAAGCCATGTCCATAGGATAGGCTCCAGATTTATCAGAACCATAGTCCATCAGGATGGCGTTGCCGCAGACATGCATCAGCGTGGCGACTGCTTTTTTCTGGGCATTGCTGTATTTGCCATTGTAGTCATTGGCCATGTTGTTCCAGTCGAACTGGATGCCGTTGAATCCCATCTTTTGTTCGATGCCCCGGCTTCTTGTTTTATAGCTTACCTCACCATGCCCCTCTTTGGGCCATTTCCAGTAGTTCATCACTTGAGCCATGGCAGTAGCCACGCAGCCCGTCACGCTTCTTTGGTTGTATTTTGGGTCAATGGGGCAAAAGCCATTATAAGGAGAACCTTGGCTCCATTGTGTCTTGATCAGCGGATTGATATCCGGGTAGGTTGTCTGCTGGACATGTTTCATGCTTTCCGCCTCTCCGCTTGCCAAGGCTTCAAATTCATCATCATAGCTGCTGATGAGGTCCAACAAGCCCTCAGGCGCATTGTTTGGGTCAAAGGCATTGTTATCAGAATAGCCTAAGATTTCATACATCCGCTCGTCGGCGGAGACGATGACAAACCGCTCATTGGCCTCGTCATTGACAATATAGCAACTGCCTGCACCGTTTTGTGCTTTCGTCTTCCTTGCCCCGTTTTTTTGCATGGCCTTGCGGACATTTGCCTGAGGCACGATTTTCAGTTTTCCGACCGCAGCTTTTTGGCTTTCAAAGAATGCACGCGCGATGTCAGTCGCCTCATTCTCACTTCTTTGCTGTGCCGTCACACAGATGCAACACAGCAGGAGGAATAGTAGTGGTGGAATTCTTTTATTCATGGGTGTAAGATATGTTTATTTGATGGATAGAGATATATTATTGCAAATCATTCTGTATGAGACGTGTAGAATGTAGGACATCAGTAATGTGAGATTTATATAGCCTTACATTGTCGTTATAGCCATTTCGATTAATGCTTAGTTCACCATTTTCCGCCCAATAAAAAAGTAAGGATCCCTGACCGACATATTCATCTTCATCATAATAGCCTGCTGCAGGCAGGAATAGTTTGTTTCCGTTAGGGGCTGTGAAGAGCAGACCAAGAAATCCACCCAGAAAACTCCAATTGTATGAACATTCATATTGTAGTTCATAAATATCATCATCTGATGGCAGTTTCCATCCCTCTCCTTCCCACTCGTTTCTATATTCCTCGTTTTCTATATACCCAAAATCTATATAAGAACCATATCCCTCAGGTTTGTTTGCTCCCACGTTGCAGCAAGCCCATTTCGCGCCTGAGGGAAGTCCAAGGTCAATGACATGAGGGTGATGGCTGTCAGGGCAGATGAGGGTGATATCTTGTTTTGCTTCACCTGTTACTTTCACCTCTATGATTTCTGCCTCTAAGCTCTTTGTGTCCGTCACGGTTATTGTGGCAGTTCCTTCATTGACAGCTGTGATGATGATGTCATTTCCGTCTAAAAACACTTCTGCCACATTTTCATCGCTGCTCTTAATGCTGTAGCTTCCACTTCCTGAAATAATACCCACTGTTATCTGACTGCCCTTTGTAAGACTGAAAGCTGTTGCTGTCAAATGTATCGATGGATAAACAGCCTTTTCGGCAACAACGGGGCGAACAGAGTGACCTATATAGCGGGAATTTGTGGAATTGCCGATTTGGGAATTGCCGAAATAGAAATAGAGGTTGAAAGCCTCATCCAGATTTGACGGGTCTTGTGTCGATGACCAGTATTCTCCTAAGGGGGGATCATTGTAAAATTCTTCATTCCATTTATAGCCTGCATAAGGTAGGAATACGCTGCCACCGTTAGGACCAGTGATTTTTCTCCCTTCAATCATTTCTTCAAAAAGACAGTTATCTACCAGCTCTTTCATTTGTTCCGACGTTGGCATCATCCATGAGCCGCCCCATTTTACATGTGCAGCGTCATACTTTGTGCCGGCTATGTTACTGCCAATGGAATAACAGGTTCCTTCTGAATCGTCGCAATGAGTATAGCTGCTCCAGTCGTATATATATTTTTCCTCTGTCTCGCCCCAGGCATAATAACCACCGTAATCCTCAGGCGTGGTCGCTCCTACATTGCAACATGCCCATTTTGTGCCCGAAGGCAGCCCCAGGTCGATGAGGTGTGGGTGATGGTCATCGGGGCATTCAAGATAAGACTTAGGTACATTATCATCTGGAGTGTATCGCCCTAGAATGTAGCCTACGACCAGCAGGGCATCAGTCAGGTCAATAGATCCATTGTTGTTCACATCAAAATGAAGACTCTGCGCATTGGCCGTGATTGACATGAGCATCCATGTGGTTATAATAATCAATTTCTTCATGATGTTTGCAATTGAATAGTCGTTATCGCGAAATGCCCTATATTGGGCATCTTTGGTTAATCATTCATTTCATATCGTTCTTGTACGAGTAGTTATTTCACGACCACTTTCTTTACGGAACCATTATTCATTCGGATGATATTGATGCCATGCTTAGGGGCATTGATTTTCTGTCCGTCAAGACTGTATCGTTCTACAATTTGTGGGTGTGTTTGAGTTTCATTGATGGAAGATGGATCAATTGTTTTGATTGAAGTCTGGGCAGCGTTGATGTATTCACCTGTATCGGCGTTGAGTAGCAGGGTTATCATCTTCAATTTTGACTTATCCTGAATAATGGTGTTGCCACTGATATCAGCGATAAAGGTATAATTTTGTGGTGTGCCGGCCTTAATAACGTTTTCTACTGAGCCTTCTACACCATAAAGGGGTTGCCAGGCAGCTACTGCCACATGGTTGAAAACCACGCCACTGACGGAACTTGGCTGCTGGCACCAGTATTGAAGGTCGGGGTCGGTATCACTTTCACCACTATAGAAATTGGACTGTGCCCAACCTGGTCCTGAACCCGTCAGACCATCAGCAGTCAGTACATATCCAATAGCATAATTTCCAGACATGTTGAGTTGGAATGTGGTCTTCGTGTCAACTCTGATTTCGGTCTGTTCTGAGTTTATCCAGAATGCATCGGCCTGTATGGCCGCAGATGTATGATTATCTATAGTATTCTTGATGGAATTGACCACTGTATTGGTGCCGATACCTGCTCCTTCGGTCCTGTTGGCGACACCTGTCGGATAGCCCTTACAAAATTTCTCAATGACGGGCATATATTCTTCAATTCCCATGGTTTCGTCGTTGTGAACAGCGATAATCGCGGCCTTATTACCAAACTGCTCATTTGCTTTGTTCATTGCTATAATACCCCGTGGGCACCAGCCACACCATGTGGCGGTAAACTCTTCGAAGATGGGCATAAACTGAGGCTTTTCCAATAGGTTGTACTGTTTTATGTCTGTCTTGTTGTTATACGACTCATTGATTTGGCCGTTCACTTCGGTTATTGTGATGGAACGGTTGTGGATGGCAGCTTCCACATCGGTAGGTATGGGGATAGAGATTGTCGACATGGCCATCATTTCCGAAATGTTCGCCTTGGTGGTTCCACTTGCCACCTGCTTGCCATCTGTTTCGATAACATATCCCACACTTTTAACGGGTGTAGCACCATTGTTCTGGAGTTTCAACTGCAATGTCTGTTCAGAGTCTTTTAGAGTATAAATGTGGTCGTCCGAATAGACGTTTACGGCATTGTTTTTGAATTGTCCGTTAGAAAGTATGCGTACCATAAGGTCGCCGCTGCGGTTTGACCATGATGTGTTGCTGGATGTGGAGATATAATAGCCAGAGGTATAAGGTGTATTTGATAATCGGTAGCTGACAGGATAGTCAGAATAGTATTTGTTCTTTGCCAAGATAGTGAAGGAGTAGCCCACGTACAGTCCGCCTTGAGGAATGACATGTGACTTCTTGAATTTAACTTCATTGAACTGGGAAAACTTGAGTTCACTCATAGGCAGTTGCACCATCTCCAAATCGGCCTGTCCGCCAAAGTCAGGCAGGGTGGTTGAAACCCAGTATTGAATATCTGACACATCCGAGTCCAAAAAGTAAAACGAGAGGCCGTCTATGGTGGTATCATTGCCTCCTATGTAACCGTACGGCACGTAAGTTGCCACGTAATAACGTTCTGCCTTGGAACTGCCGTAAATATACCAATTGCCTTCTTTATCATAGTAATACCACCACACCTGTTTTTGATTGTTGGTAAATAGGATGTTGATACTTTTAGAGATCCTGCCGATGGTGATGGTTAAAATGGCCTCTACCATGCCTTCTTTCTGTAGGCCGGTAGCATCGAACTGCACCTGCTCAGTGTTGTTTGCTGTGAATGTTTTGTATTTGGTGGATGTGCCGCTCATAGGGGTACAATCACCACCCATACACCATTGCATCAATGATGGTTCCAATGTGTTAGACAAAATCCGCAAAGAGGCTGTAGCTTTTGCACTTGTGGCATCATCTAACTTGATTACAAGGCCATTGCTTGGATTTGAGTGAGGATTTGTTTCACAAGAGAGTTCTCCCAAGTCATTTTCTACGGCATCAATGGCTACCGTAGTTCCATCGTCAAGAATACGGCCCTGATACCAAAAATCGAAATTCTGTGAACTTACTGCTGCGAATGTCGCAAATAGTGCTGTCAGCGTGATGAAAAGTCTTTTGTTCATAGCGATATGAGTTATATGATCTATATTTTTTTCAGATGGAAACAAAATATTGAATGGCCTTGGCTACGGGTATCTTATTGTTGTGTGTCACATTATAATATCTTTTTCCGAAGAGAATTCGTATGGGCAAAGTATTAATCCTTGCCCATACAAATTATTGATAGTTTATTATTTCACGACCACTTTCTTACCGTTTCGGATATATATCCCCCGTTTGGGAGAGGTGGTGCGGACTCCCTGGATAGAATAGACAGGTTGGCTGGTGTCTTCTCCCATTGTGATGGTCTCAATGTCATTGACGATAGTCAGATTGAACGTCGCATCTTCTGGATAGACAGGGTAGGAGCCTGAGGCATCCTTGGAAGTCAACTCGATTGCTCTTATTGAGCATGGGTGAACTGCGTGCTTTGCTGAATGTTCTGCTTTCAGTTTAAAGGTGCAGATAAGACCACTCTCATCTTTGATTGGCTCGGAAGCAATATTATAACATACAACGCGGGATGTGGATGAACCAGGGATGTTGTAGAATTCGATTTCCCATTTGTCACCCTCGCATCTTCTGCCAAGTTCGGCTGCCTCAATGCTGACATGTTCGGGAAGGTTGACAGTAAATGAAAAGCCATAGACTGCTACTCCAGGATTGTCGAGGTTGATTCTCAGCATACCAGGATTGACATTGTGGTCGATATCAATGATTCCATCCTCTGCGATAAGAACTGGCTTGTTGGGGCTGGGATTATCATCTCCGTAATAGGTAAGCTGGAAATTATCGAAGGCAGTCCAGTTGTTGTAATGGAACGACTCGTCGCCTCGGATGCCGATTTCTATTTTTTCAGATCCTTCTGGAATGCTAAAATACAGTTCATTGTTGTATGCCCCGGTTTGGAAGGTATAGCCGGCCTCAGTCATCGTATTGGGGATGTAGCCATGAACGGTTTTGATGCCGAAGCCCTTCTCCCGTTCAGATGTGGCATCGTCAAAGATTGATTTCAACGGAACTTGTTTGTCTGCTGCAAACAGATAGGCATCAATCTGCTCTTCACCATTGGTTCGTCTTGTCGTGGCATCGCTGTAACCTCCGTCACGGTAAAAGCCCTGTGCCTCCAATTTGTAATATCCGGGAATCAGAGAGATGACTTGACTTACAGAGAAGGAGTTGGAGCACATGATGTCGCCATTGCGGAAAACCTCCATGATAGGTTCTGTGTCTATATCTGAGATTCCATAATTGCAATAGGCACTGCCAATAATTCTGTTCCAGGCTGATAAACGAATGTCTCTGGCATTGTTGATGTTCGGGCTTTGGATGAGGAATGTGGCATCCGCAGGATTCGTGGATGATGCGTTGGAAAGGGCTGCCATCCGCTGTGCATACATCTCGTCCGCTTTGACAAACTCCCATTGGGCTCTCTTGTCTGAGGCTGATTCTCCTTCAAAATCGGCAAGGTTATTCTTGTCATTGGTAGTCAGCAGGAAACCATTGTCAGCCTTGATGGTAAAGATTCCATCCGACAGTTGGGTGATCTCATGGTCGATGCCAACACCATTATCCACATAACCCTCTGTGCCGAGTGCTCCATCTGTGGACTGATTGTATAAAAAGCCTGAGTAAAGACGCCAGTGTTTTCCATCTTGGGATTTACGCAAACGAAGGTCGAGTCCTCGTTTGTCCACTGCGATGTGTGTGCCCCAGTTGCCACCATTGGTGATAAACAAGCCGGAGGCAACATTCCTGAGATAATAGGTTCCTTCCTTTATGGGGTCTGGGTCAGGTGATGGTCCAGGTGACGGCACAGAATAAACAACTTTATCGGGCTTGATCTGTGTTTCATCGGGTCTTGCCAGAACAATATTGTTAAGTACAATGTCACCGCCGTTGAAGCTGGCATCAGCCACAAGGGTCATCTTGATGATGGCTCCGCTGTTTCCGGATAAAGCAATATTCTTGCTGGAAATGAGAATAAAACGGATAATGTCGCCTATTGCATTGGCATCGATAGAGTGATTTCTCGATGTGGTACGACCTGCTATGTCATACACATAGTCTCCACCTTGCTTCTTTAATGAGAGACCCTTGGGAAGACTCAGGTCAAACTGCACCATGGTAATCTCGTCATCGGGATTGGAAAGGTCGATGAAGATTTCCTTCTCTTCGCCTACTTTGATATTAAACGGTTCTATTGACAAAGATGCATTGCTTGGGGTAGGAGGATTTTGCTTTATAACTGTCACAGAGCATGTTGCTGTCACGCCGCTTCCGTCATGGGCCTTGCAGGTGATTGTGGCTGATCCTGCGGCTACAGCCGTCACTAAACCTGTGTTGCTGACAGTTGCTACATTCGTATTGCTTGATGTCCAAGACACACTTTTGTCCGTTGCATTTGTTGGTGACACCGTAGCTGTTAATTGCAGCGTTTCACCCACGTTTAGCGTGGTGGAAGTTTGATTTAAGGAGATTTTGTTGACAAGAATATTACTTGGTGGTATTGTTTTTTTATAAGCGTCGAGTTTTATCTGTTCTTCATTTGGACTTGCTAAAACGATACCGTCCAAAACTATTTCACCGCCGTTGAAGCTGGCATCAGCTACAATCGTCATGCTGATGATGGCTCCGCTGGTTCCGGTTAAAGCAATATTTTTGCTGGAGATGAGAATAAAACGGATATAGTCACCCATGGCATTGGCATCGAGCGAGTGATTCTTCCAGGTGGTTCGACCTGCTATGTCATACACATAGTCACCATTCTCCTTTTTCAAAGAGAGGCCTTGGGGTAGGTACAGGTCAAACTGTACCATCGTAATTTCGTAGAATGGGTTGGTCAGTTCAATGACCATTTCTTTCTCTTCACCTGCACTGATAGTAAAATCTTTTTCTATAAATAGTGACATTGAGGGAGGTTCGGATGGACTGTCCGCCAACATTGGCATAGAGATGATGGCTGAAGTAATCAGCCACATAAGTAATAATAGTTTCTGTTTCATAGTTTTTTGATTATTATATTTGAAATGCTTTTCTTTCAAAACCTTGCCTATCTCCATGACATAGTGGAGACTGGCAAGGTTGTTGCTTGCTTATTTGACGACAATCTTCTTGCCGTTTATTATATTGATTCCCTTTCGGGGAACATAGAGTCGTTGGCCGGCGACGTTATAGACAGGTTTGTCTGTCTTTTGGTCCACGAAGATGCCTTTTATTCCAAGCGTCAGGTCGCCAGGTCTTGTTTCTTGTTCACGGGGTGTCACCAGCAGGATGTTCTCCACAGAAACTGTGCCTCCCTGGTAGTTCTCGTCAGCAACAAGGGTCATCCTGATAATGGCTCCGTCAGTACCGGTGAATGAAGCGTTGTTGTGGGAGGCCAGCACGAAGTGGGTCGTGCCATCGATGGCGTGTGTACTCAGAGAGTGACTCTCTCTGTCCGTGCGACCGGCAATCCCTGCTTCATACTCATCACCGATCATTTTTAATGAAAGCCCTTCCGGCAGACGCAGGTCGTACTGTACCAGCGTAATCTCGTCATCGGGATTCCAAAGGTCGATGGTCATGGTCTTCTCCTCACCGGCATTGATGGTGAACGGCTCAATCCATAGATTGGAAGTTCCTGCAAATGTGTTTTCATCGAAATCGAATGATTTGCTCGGAGCATAGCTCCTGTTGAGAATGATGTTGACAAGTGCCACATAGTCGGTGCCATTGACCTCGCCGTCGCCATTCACATCGGCAGCCGGGCGGTTCTCGCTTCTTCCGAGAATGATGTTCACAAGCACCACACCGTCGGTGCCGTTTACCTCGCCGTCACCGTTCACGTCACCGAGAATATTATCAGGTGAGAACGGGAGAACAATAATCTCCACCATACAGTTTCCATTATAGTACCACCCTTCTTTCTCTTCATCATCCGACTCTATGTAGAACATGACTGTAGCATAATATTCTCCCACAGGGACATCGCTCAAAGTGAGGTTGTAATTGACAATGGTGTTTTGTGGTGATGCCGCAAAATAATTAGTAGCTTTATCGCCCATCTTGACAATTGTATCAAATGTCTTATTCCAATTTTTAGGCACGATGATTGGTATAGATAAAACATTTCCTGCACTACCGTCATTTCCAAAAGTAGCTTTCAATTTTAGCTCATCATTCGGGGTGAGTTGGAGCGGATTACCATTTTGGCAGACTAAGGAAGCAAGGTATGGGTAAGAGTAAGAATTAGGCAATGATTCAACAGTCACAGTACATGTTGCTTTCACGCCGCTTCCGTCATTGGCTGTGCAAGTGATAGTGGCTGTTCCTTCTGCTACTGCCATCACCAGGCCAGTGTTGCTGACTGTTGCCACATTTTTGTTGCTTGTAGACCAAGTAACTGTCTTGTCTGTAGCATTCTCTGGCAACACTGTAGCGGTCAATTGAAGTGTTCCTCCCGTTGTCAGTGTGGCGGAAATCTGGTTTAAGGTAATTTTGTTGACAAGAATAATATCGGGTTTTACTGTTACAGAGCATGTGGCTTTCACACCGCTTCCATCATTGGCTGTGCAGGTGATGGTGGCTGTTCCGGCAGCAACAGCTGTCACTAAGCCTGTGCTGCTGACAGTTGCCACATTCTTATTACTTGAAGTCCATGCTACTTCCTTATTTGTAGCATTTGTTGGCTGTACTGATGCTGTAAGTTGCAGAGTTTGACCCTTTGTCAATGTTGCGGAAGTCTGGCTTAACGTGATTTTGTTGACGGGAATAGCTTTAGGTATTACGCAGACGTCAATTAAACAGTCATTACTATAGAGCCATCCATCTTTTTTTTCATTATAACTTAGAACAGTACCGTAGTAATTACCTTCAGGGACATCGACTAATGAAATGCTGTAATTAAGTGTTAAAATTTGTGATGCATCATAATAATTATCTTTGATATCACCCCATTTGACAATTGATTGTTTGTCTTTTGCCATAATGACCGGCACGGTTTTTGCATTACCTGCACCGCCATTATTCTTAAAAGTTGCAGTCAATTTAAGTTCATCATCTTTTGTAAGTTGTAGGGGATTGTTGTTTTGACAAATAATAGAAGTGATGTCGATATTAGGATAAGAAGTTGAAGTGTCTTGACCTTTTAGATACAATTTTACTTTGCCATTAATAACTTTTGCTACATAGTAGTCAGTCTTTCCACCTAATGTTCGAATTCGGGTGACACGATTTAACGATGAATTAAAGACTACAGGTAGAATTGTATATTCTGAACCTTCTTTGAATACTTCAGAATCGAAAGATATCTCACCATACGGAAAAAGACTATTACGGTAATGTGCGTTATTAATACTAATCTCAAATGTGTATATACCTCTTGCTTTTCCTTCATTGGGCAAAATATAATAACCGAGGTATCCAGAAAATGGGGTGTCATAGCTATTGGCATCTGAAGAAAAACAATGTAATCGAAGCATTTTAAGCGTGGCTGTCTCTCCCATAGTATAGCCATCCTCCCAACCTTCAATCTCAAAGTTGTCTGTATAGAAAGTGTCTTCATGGTTTCCTATGGTTTGTTGACAGATTCTGCACACCATACCTCTATCTGCAGAGAAATTATAATCGTCTGGATTAAGAAGCGAAAGTAAAAAATAGTTATCAAAATCACCATCCCATCCCCAGTTGAAATGATAGTATCCACTGGAGTCACATCCATCAAGGATAAAAGCATGGCCGGCTACTTTACCTTTATAATCAGGGTCAGCGGCAGAGTATATTATAGGTCGCTTGTTTGATAGTTCTTCCTGAATAATCATTTCCCATTCTTCACTGGAATAGTAATTCTCAGCGTAATAAACCATGTTAGGATTGTACTTGAAATAATTAATCATAGCATAAGGAACATCACTTGAATGAGCGGCCGATCCTCCGTTTTGCATTTCTCCATAGACCATGTTAACGGAGTAACCACAGGCCTTCATTAGATATGATACCGCATCTATTTGTTCTTGTTTGTCAACACCATATTTATAAGTATCCAGCATGTTGCTCCAGTCAAATGACTTGTCAGCAAAATTGATTGACAGATTGAATTTTAAATTATTGTTGATTGATGTGTAACTCTTAGTCCCTTGCCCTCTTGAAGGGTATTTGTGATAGTTCATGATTTGAGCCATGGCAGTAGCTACGCATCCTGTTGAACAATATCCATTTTGTGTTTTTGGACATTCAAGATTATAAAGCCAATAGCCTTTACCGTCAATTATTGGACCATGTTGTCCCCAATCTGTTTTTATCAGCGGACTGACGGCCTTTATCTTTCTTGGCGCACGTTGGGTCTTTGTCGTGATGCCATGCTCCAGTATGTATGCGTATTCCCTGTTGTAGCTTTCCAACATGGCGGCCATTCCACAAGGCATGCTGTCAGGGATGATGATGCCCTTTTCTGAGTAGCCGAGCACATCCTGCAAACGTTCGTCGGAAGAGACGATGACAAAACGGTCGCTGGCTTCGTCATTCACGATGTAGAAGGCAGATGCCGTTAACGGATTCTTTGAGGGAGCATGGCGGCGAATCTGCTTATCTATCGCCGAACGGGATACCATTTTCAGTTGGTTTGAGGATGTTGAGTGGCCATTTGCACTCAAAAATTGTTGAGCTATGGCCAAAGCCTCTGCCTCGCTTCTTTGCTGTGCAAACACATTGTTGCCCCAGGCAAAAAGAATGAACAACACGAATAAAAACGTGGTGTTGTAGCGGCTTTTTCGTCGGCTACGGGCGGTTGGAGTAATAGTTCTCATAAATTGGCAATTTATATTTTGGTTAATTTTGGTATTCCGTAAATAATGTCCAATTACAGCGTGATGTACACATTTTGGCTGACTCATATTTTACATGGTTACTCGGTTAGATGAATTAAAGATACATTGCGAGGACGAAATCTAACACCCCTTGATTAAAAAAGTGAAAAATATTCAACTTCCTCCTGTTGGTAAGGTTATGAGGTCATTGGGTCGCTGAGCTTTCAGGTTTTGAGGTGATATATGAATGGGAATGGAGAAGTGAGGTGTCCTCACCCCATAACCCCATAACCTCATAACTTCATAACCTAACAAGTTGAGCAAATGCGAAACTTGAATTTCCGTATAATTAGTCATAAATCATTGTATTTCAGTAAATTAATGAATAATTTGTGAAAATTCTGTAGGTGTGTGGCGCTTTCTTTCATTGTTTGCCCCTGATATTGCTCTTGCGGTCTCCTGCAAGAACGTTGTCAATAAGGTGTCGTGGACTACAAAACAAAAAAGCGTGAGATCCGTACTCGTCACTTATCTCACAATCCAGGCCTTCGAACTTGCCTCCACGTAAAGATAAGCAACTTCGAAGCCCACGCCGATATGTATGATATTCTACCTCTTAGTGTTTAAAATATGGTGCTTAATGGCATCATACAACAACAAAGAACTGTATATATACACATCCCGAGGACATCTACCATTGCAACATCTGCCACGTGGATTCCAAGTGTTCGAAGTTTGGATTGTAGCGATGAAGCGTTGAGTAAACGCCTTTCCAATAATGTAGTGACTCTCTTTCCCACCCATTCACCGCCCCAACAATGGTGGAGATTACCACTGAGAGGCTCGGCGCGAGTTTATCCTCACCTCATGGACGTCAGAAGATTTTGGTCTTCTTGGTCCTTTGGTGAAAGACTGTTGAGAATTGATTGCAAATATAAGGATTATTTTCCTTTATTCAAAATAATAAAGGAGAAAATGTTTGAAAAACATGGTGGTTAAGGTTCAACACAGAGATACAGAGGAACGGAGAATTATTTAAGGTTTGAGGTTTTTCGGACGCGATGCATCGCGTCCCTACCTTTGCTGGATTAAAAATCAGCCACAACAGCAGGGAGCCATTGAGGGGCGACCCTTCAGGGTTGTCGTGGTGGAGGTGGCACTCATCCAAGTTATTATTTCACTGTCCGTATTGATTCGGTCATTGAAAGCGAAAAAAGCGTAAAAAGGGAAGCTTAATATAGAATTTCTATTATAGAGTTTGTATAATTGAGCCTTTTTGCTTACCTTTGCACAAAATGTGCATCATGATGGAAAATCCTTTCTATATTACCGGCATCATCCCTGAACCCTATTTCTGTGACAGGGAGAAAGAGACCAAGTGGTTTTTGCGTACACTTGAAAACAAGGCTCACATCCTGTTAACCTCACCCCGAAGAATGGGTAAGACGCAGTTGATTCGCCACGTGTTTGAACAGCCGTCTATCAAGAACAATTTCTATACTTTTTATACGGACATATACCCTACTACCAGTCTGCATGAGTTGGTGCTGTTTCTCAGCAAGGAAATCTATTCCGTACTTGTGCCTAAAGGAAAGACCATGATTGATCAATTCTTGGCGGCCATCCACTCTTTGGCTGGCAGTTTTGGCTACGACCCAATTACAGGCCTGCCCACCTTCGATGTCAAACTGGGCGACATTCATACTCCTGAGTTGACACTGGAAGAGATTTTCCGTTATTTGGAGCAAGCCGACAAACCATGCATCTTTGCCATTGACGAGTTTCAGCAAATTGCCCTGTATCCAGAGAAGAACGTGGAGGCTACTTTGCGTATGCATATCCAGAAAATGAATAATTGCCTGTTTATCTATGCTGGCAGCAACCGTCATATTCTTGAGAATATGTTCAACTCTGCGGCCAAGCCATTCTACAACAGTGCGGAGCAGATCTATCTTGATTGCATTTCAAAAGACGTCTATACGAGTTTTGCACAGGAGCAAGTGTTAAAAGCCGGTAGGCGGATTTCTCCCGATGCCGCATCGCATGCCTATGACCTTTTTGAGGGGCACACTTACTATGTACACAACGTTCTCCACAACGCATTTGCATATTTGAATCCTGACAAAGTCATAAAAGTGTCCGACATTGATGATACACTGAGCGACATTCTGGAAGAGAAGGGCCGCTCCTTTGCATCGGTAATGAACCAACTTAACTACCAGCAGAAAGAAACGCTGATTGCCATTGCCAAAGAGGGTAAGGCCAGTGGTGCCACCTCTGTTGCTTTTGTGAAGAAACATGCGCTCAAATCCCCCAGTTCTGTCCAGCATGCTATCAGCATCTTGTTGGAGAAGCAGCTTCTGACCTATCAGAATGAGGAGCGCAAGAAGATTTATAGTGTTTCTGACCGATTCTTGGAAATGTGGATATGCAAGATGTATTAGGTTTTTCTCTCATTTCATGCAGCCGGGCATAATGGAATACAGAATGGAAAAGTATAAATATTTCGCTTTCATCAGCTATAATGCGCTTGACATGAAATGGGGCAGGCGGCTGCAGAACAAGCTGGAAAACTACAAGATTCCGGCAAGGCTGTGCGGCAAATACGGCGGGAAGAAACAGCCAATGAAACCTGTGTTCTATGCCCCGACAGACATCCAGCCGGGCGGACTGACTGAGGAACTTCAGGGACGGCTGAAGGCCTCGCGCCACCTGATTGTGATCTGTTCGCCCCACTCGGCTCAGTCGGACTGGGTGGGTAAGGAGATAGAGTTCTTTCATAAACTGGGACGTCTGAAGCAGGTGCATTTCTTCATCATTGACGGCACACCTCATAGCGGAAATCCCGAGACGGAATGCTTCCATCCGGTCATCAGCCGGCTGGGCTTCCCGGAGATGCTGGGGGCAAATGTCAACGAGAAAATCTACCGGTGGCCCTGGCTGAACAGAGAGCGCGCCTATGTGCAGCTGGTGTCGAAATTGCTCAATGTGGAGTATGACAGCATCTGGCAACGGCATAAACGCCGATTGAAAGTAAGGACCGCCACTTGGAGCCTGGCAGGTCTGGCCGTGCTGGCCGCCATGGGCGGCATTTGGGCCGGCAGTCAACCCTTTGATGCAGACATTCAGGTTCGCGAGGCCTCCCTTCCCAACCTTGCACTTCCGTCTTTCGACGGGGCTGCCGTGGAGCTGAGGATGGGAGGAGACACCAAGACGGAAATCCTACACTCCTCCTCTAAGCAGGTTACATTCAGGGACCTTCACCGTCGATATTTAGACAAGCAAGTGCGGGTCGTGGTGAAATGCAGGGGATACATCGATGTGGACACAGTCGTCAAATTGGGTAAGGCCGTCGTCTTGGACGTCAGGAGAGACCCGTCGGTATATGGCGACGTACACTTTCGCATCTGGGACCCGAGGACTGAGCAAACACTCCCCGGCGTGACGGTTGAAATAGAAGGACATAAGACTGTCTCCGACAAAGACGGATTAGTAGAATTGCACATACCCTTGGAGGCTCAGAAGCCCCAATACCACATCGTGGCATCCATTCCATTGGCGACAGGCACGGTGTTCATGCCTTGCGGAGAAGACGATGTGGTGATGAGTAAATAAAAAGACGGTTATGGAAACCCGAACGCGCAGAATGGCTGCCCTGACATGCCTGCTGCTGACAATGGCTCTCGTGCCCATGGAAGCCCAGACACAGGCCGGAGTGGTGAGGACGATAGGACGTCCCGGCCAGCCCGGCATCCCGCTTGCCCATGTCACCATCCGTGTCAAGGGAAGGCAGAATGCCATCGTCTCGTCGGGTAAGGGTGAGTTTCACATCACCCTCTCGGGAATGGAGGAAGGAGACCCCATCGTGCTGCAGCAGGTGCAGAAAAACGGATACATCCTGAAGGACGCGGACCTGATAGGCAGACCCCTGCCATTTTCCACACAAGTGCCCATCGAGATAGTCATGATCAGCATCCGGCAGCTTGAGGCCGACAGGAAGAGGATAGAGGACAATGCCTACAAGAGGGCAGAGCACCACTACAGGGAAAAGGCCGCCGAACTGGAAAGAAAGAGAAAGAACAAGGAGATGTCGGCCGGGAAATACCGGCAGGAATTGCAGATGCTACAGGAGAAGTATGAGAAATATATGTCGCTCATCGGAGACATGGCCAACCGATATGCTCGGACAGACTACGACCGGCTGGACTCCGTGGATTATCAGATCAACATCTGTATTGAGAACGGAGACCTCGACAAGGCCGACTCACTGATACACACGGTATTCGACCCGGAAACCGTATTGCAGCGCAACCGGGCGGCCAAGGAAGAGGTGATGCAGCGTATGGCTTTTGCACAAAGCATCATCGACAAGGCCCATCAAGACATGGAAGCCATCGGCAGGGACATGGACTACGCCAAGCGGATAGCGGCACTCAGTGACATCCTGGCGGAAGCCTATCAGGAAAACGGCAGCCTCGAAAAAGCCGCGGAATGCCTGGAAGGCAGCCTGCCCGTCAAGAAACTCCTTTATGGAGAGGACAGTAACGAAGTGACGACGACCATCCAGAAAATCAAGATATTGAAACAATGAAACACTTAAGAATCCTACTTATCGCCATGATGGCCTTGGGCGTGGCTACATCGTTCGCACAAGTGCAAAAAGGGTATGTGAAGACCTTGGGAAGGCCGGACAAGAAAGGGGCGCCCTTGAGTGGCGTCGCTGTCAGGGTGAGAGGCGACCACAACGCGGTGCTCAGCAAGAAAAACGGCACTTTCTCCATGAAGATGCCTGGCAAGAAGAATGGCGACCCCTATTACCTGCAACAGATAGAGAAGTCGGGCTATGAGCTGAACGACCCCAGCCTCATCGGCAGGCAGCTGGCTTTTTCCGGCAAAGTGCCGCTCTCCATCGCTATGGTTTCTTCCGCTCAGCTGCAGGCTGACAGACAGCGCATAGAAGAGAAAGCCTACAAGAAAGCGGAACAGAACTACAAAGAAAGGTTGGACAGGTTGGAGAGACAATTTTCGGAAAAGGCCATATCAGCACAGGAATACCAAAATGCATTGCAAGACCTGCAGAATCAGTTTGAGCGCTACCAGGAGATGATAGAAAGCCTGGCCAGACACTATGCCCATACTGACTATGACATGCTTGACGCAAAAGACCGTGAGATCTGCATTTGCATAGAGAACGGCGAGCTTGAAAAGGCCGACTCGATGATTCATGTGCTCTTCACACCCGTGGACGTGCTGGAACGCAACAAGGCTGCCCTCCAGAAAATCGGGCAACAGGAAGGACAAGCCCAGATGATGATGGACGAGGCCAATGCCGACATGGCTGCCATATTGAGACAGCAGGAGAGAGACGCAGAATACCTCTATCATCTCTATACCATCGCCCTGGCTGACTTTGACAACGGGAAAGCACGCCGTTACATCGAGACGAGGGCCGCGCTTGACACGACAAAGGCAGGATGGCAGATAGATGCCGGGCTGTTCGTCTGCAGCTATATCGAAGATTACGACCAGGCTCTCACCTATTTTCGGCGGGGACTCAGCCAGGCTGTCGCCCGTCATGGAGAAATCCACAGCGACGTGGCCTCCGCCTACTTCTGCATCGGTGAGGTCGCCCTGAGAAGGGATGACTATGGATATGCCAAGGAATGCTTTGAAAAAGCATTGGAAATCAACCGGGAAATGTATGGCGAGGACTATCCCGATGTGGTAAAATGCCTCCAGCACATAGGTAATGTGCATCGGGCGAAGGCTGAATATGACCAGGCATTGGAACTCTACCGGAAAGCATTGGATATAGTCATTCGTACAAGGGGAGATCTGCATGAGGATGCGGCATATATTTTTTACTCCACCGGCAATCTCTATGACCATAAAGGCGAATATGACAAAGCCCTGGACAATTATCTCAAGTCATTGGAAATCATGGAGAAGCTTTCGGATGCCAATCTCCCTATGGTGGCATCCATATACCATGGCATAGGCCTGCAATATGACAAGAAAGCCGACTACCCGCTTGCTCTGGAGTTTACCCAAAAATCGTTGGATATGTTGCAGAGAGTATTCGGCAGCACCCACACCTTCGTGGCATCGGCCTGGTCCACCCTCGGTTCCATCCTCAGCCATAAGGGCGACTATCAGCAGTCCATGGAATGTTTCAAAAATTCACTGGCCATCTTTGAGAAGATGTTGGGAGAGGAGCATTCAAGGACGGCAACAGCCCTCAACAACGTAGGCTATGCTTGTTTTAAGAAGGGCGATGCCACAAGTGCCATCGACTATTATGCCCGGGCACTGGCCGTCCGCGAGAAAATCTACGGTAAGGAGCATCCTGATGTGGCACAATCCTACAACAACATCGGAAATATTTACTATGCCCAAGGCAACCTGTCCAAAGCCTTGGAGAATTTTCAGAATGCTTTGTCAATATTCAAGAGTGCCTTCGGCGAGGAGCATCCATACGTGGGAACAACCTACAGCAATCTCGGCAGTGTCTATGACAGTCAAGGTGACTTCGCCCACGCCATCGAATGCTATGAAAAGGCCTTGGCCGTCGAAATCAAGACATTGGGTGAAGAACACCCGGAAGTGGCAACGACCACCAACAACATCGGCTATGTGTACTATAGTCAAGGCAACTATGCACAAGCCCTGGACTATTTCATCAAAGCCATGGAGCTGCGTAAGAAGAGCCTTGGCGAGACCCATCCGGTGATTGCTTCCTCCTACACCAACATCGGCGCCATCTACAACAAGATGGATGACTATGCCCATGCGATGGAGTACCAGCAAAAAGCGTTGGAGATACAACTGAAGACGCTTGGCGAAAAGCACCCCAACGTGGCAACTACCTATTCCAACATCGGCAATGTCTATAAGAAGCAAGGGAAGAAGAGCGAGGCACTAACCTATTTCCAGAAAGCTCTGACCATACAGATGGAAGTGCTCGGACCGGAACACCCGAAAACGAAAAAGACAAAGGACGTGATAGCAGAGCTCGGAGGAGAATGAAGGTCATACCCGACGGGCAGATGCTATAAGAAATCGGTCTCGTCGAGCCTTCTTCCACATTCGGCGCAGTATTTGTTCGCCTTGAACACCACCGTCCCGCACTGGCTGCAGCGGTATTCCTGGTCGGAATGCAGCAGCCGGTGCATGAGGATGTGATAGGTCTCTGTGTCACGGCTTTTGACAAGGTCGAATCCGAATTTCCTGACTATCTTGATTGTGGTGTCGGCTAGCATCCGGTTGTATTCCTTCTCGCCCTCGGAAAGCCGTGAGTAGGGCACCAGGTCGGGATGCTCCTTGCGCTTGTCATCCCTCACCGGCCCATACGACCAACCGTCTGCCATCCGGGCACTCGCCCATACCTCCTGTGTGTTCTCGGCGATGGCTTCACGCAGGTCTATAAGGTCATCAGGGTAACTGACATTGTCCACGTTGATGGGGGTGGGGTCGTAGGTGAAGTCAGATGCGTTCACCACCACCATGTAGTTGGAAGACACTTTCCACGCTTTCATGAAATGGCTTGCCATGCACTCTTCATAAGGCGTTCCGACTGCCGGGTCGAAAATACGTATCGTTGCATCGCTTGTTGAAATGACCGTGACGGCGTGGAAGTCATCTTCCCGCATCCCTTTCCCTACGAGGACGGCATTGTCGACCACCACGATAATGTCCGACTTCGTCTTGAGTGCGTCCTTGATGTCGTCAAGGGTGGCGTCGTATCTCCTCGACACCTGAAGACCGTTGGCCTCAAGAAGTCTTCCCATGTGATGCAGGGGCGTTCCCTTGTCTCGGAGCCATCTGTTCTGCAAAGCCTGTTCCGACAGGCTGGCATGGTCTGCCGCCATCCCTCTCTTGGCCAGAATCCATTCCTCGCACTGCAGGTCGCACAGGTGTCCTTTGCTCTTGGCTGCCATCCTGCTGATGGGCAAGATGGAATAGAGCTGTGTGTTCTCTTCCAGGTCTTCATCGACACGCTCTGCAATGGAAAGCACTGACCGAAGTTCAGGACTGTCACACAACGCGCACAGCATCATCTCCATTTCTTCTGTCGACAGATTTCCCTCAAGGAATGCGGCCATCTGTTCGTCGGTAATCTTCGTGCTATTCTCTTCCATAATTGCTTTCTTTTAGTGCGACTTTGGACAAAGACAATATCGCACGTTTCTTGATGTTGTAGAGATTGGCCAAGGTGATGCCCATGCTCTTTGAGAGAGCGTCAGGCCGCTCGCCTTCGATGAGAAGTTTCCTGATGACGTATGCGTAGCGTTCGTTACTCATGGCCTTCAGAAGATGCTCAATATCCATTTTTGCATCTATTTTCGTGTCATAGACGGCAGAAGGATCCTCCTTGGTGTTGTCATTATAGAGAGGCATTGAACTGGTCAAATCTAACAGGTGGTCACGTTTCCTAATAAAAAATCTTATTGCAACAACTTTCAACCACATACATAAGGACGTGCGGAACTGAAATTCCTTGAGTTTTTGGCTGTCGTTGTCCACCAGATAGCAATACAGTTCATTGATCAATTCATCATAATCTATCGGATTGGTAAAAACAAATTTGATGATGCTGACCATGAGTGGACGGCATTTTACAAAGAAGAATTCATACGTGATGTGATTGTCACGCATAATAAGACCTTGTATGATTTCCTTGTCTGTCATGCTCCAACTCTTTTGTCGCAGGAAACGGAATGAGTGTTGGTGGCACTATCTCACCACAACTTTCCTGTGTCCCATGATGTAGAGACCGGCGGGGAGGCCTGCGGTGCCCTCTATGCGGGCGTTGCGGCGCACCAGGCGGCCATCGAGGGTGTAGATGGCATCGTTGTCGGTGGGCAGGGTGGGGGAGATGGTCTCTTTGATGCCTGTCTCAACCGTGTTGACGAGGTGTTTGCTGCCGTCCTTGTTGGTGGAGATTTCAAAGAATGTGGTGGCGTTGATGTCATTGATGTCGACGGTCTGGGGAGAGCCTGTGCCTGTGCTGAAGACGAAGTTGATGCAGTCGGTGGCGCTGTTGATGGTATAGGATTTCTTATACCAGTTCTTGCCCTCGACGTTCACTGTGGAGGTTACCTTGTCACCAGGCCATGCGCTGTTGGCTGGTGAGTGACTGCCGTCGCCGCCCCAGGTCCAGAAATTCACACTGTTCCATCCCACGGCATCGGTGTTCACGTAGATGTCGATGCTGTAAGGCTCAAAAGTACTGATGTCGTACTGGCGCGTGATGATGCTGCTCACGGAGCCGTTTTTGAGCAGTCCCACTTTGAGTGTGGTAGAGCCAAAAGGAATGTCGATGGTGGTGCCGCTTGCCACGGCGGTGCTTGTTTCTGTCGGGTTACTGCCGTCGAGCGTGTAAACGAGTTTTGCTCCCTCGTCCTCACTGACAGCGGTGAGTGTGGCGGTCTGCTGACCGTCGTATTCACCAGCGGGGAGGTCCACCCATGCCAGTTCAGCGCTCTTGGGGAGGTAATAGGCATAGTGGTATCCTGTGAGGATGGGTTGCCAGCGTGCATCGGGCTGGTAGGTGGCGGCATTGGTGCCCACGACTGCCAGCAAGTCGCACTTGTTGCCGGTGGTGCGCACGGCATAGTAACCAGTGTTGTTGGCTTGGTTGGCGTATGTACACATGCTGTGGATGCCGGCAGCCTTGCGGGCGTTGATCATCATCTTGATGTCTTTCTTGCAAGCCATCCAGTGAGTCATGAACACACAGGGTGTGCCGGGCATGGCGAGCAGGTAGGCGTTGGCAGCAAGTGTGTCACGCACTATAGGGTCTTGGGCAGAATTGGCGCGCCGCTCCGTGTCGTGGTTCTCGACGAAGGTGACAGCATAACGGCGGTATTTGCCGCTCTCATAGTTGTTGCTCATCAGCGGCCAGTTGCCCTCATTCTGTTTGCCCAAGTTGGTCCAGTTCTTGCTGTTGATGGCGTTGCGCACAGTGTAACGGAACTGGAAGTCAAATGCCGCGCTTTGAATCTGGTCACCGACCTTGGTGGCATCAATCCAGTTGCGGATGGTTCTTGTAGCATCCCAACACTCACCTACGGAATACTGTACACCGCAGTTGCTGTTGTACATTCCCGTATAGGATCCGCTGTATCCTTTCACCATGTCATAACGGAATCCCGTATAGCCGAGGTAGTTGAGGAGGTATTTCAGATAGGCATTGACATTGTCTTGTACGTTTTGACTCATGTGGTCGAGGTCGCGCATGCCAGACCAATCTTCGCCATTGTCGTTGTTGGCACTCAGTGAGTAACCGTTTTTTGTTGCCCAGTTGAGTGTGGCACCGCCATCGTCATTACGGCAGATGTCTGTTGACGACATGCTGTAGGTCTTGCCGTCAAGTGGATTGACCTCCGTAGGGAAGTCCACCCAGTTGGAGAGGTTGCCGCGGTGGTTGATCACCACGTCGGCTATCACGCCGGTACCCTTTGCCTTGAAGGCCTGTATCATTGACTTCAGCTGTTGCTCATTGCCGAAACTGCTGTTTTGGTCATACCAGTAGAGGGGGTCATATCCCATCGATGGGTTGTTGGCGGCACGTCCGCTTTGCGGAACCCACACGAGGGAGAAGTAGTTGGAGATGTCTCCAGATTGGGCTTCCAAGGTGCGCCACTGTGAGGGGGTGAATGAGTCCCAGTAGAAGGCCTGCAGCATCACACCGTCATAGTTGGATGGCCATCCTTGAGCGGAGACCGACAAGGAGGATGCCATCATCAATAGGGTATTTGTTAAGGTATTGATTGTCTTCATATTAGGTGTTTTTTTGAACAAAAAGCAGGGAGCGATGTCGCCCCCTGCTTTTATTTGATTGTTAATTACTCGCCGACGACGATGACGCAACGGTTGCGGTCGTTCTCGGGGAATGGCTGCACGGTGTCGCCAAATGACTCCACGTCCATGCGGCTGCGGGAGATGCCTCTTTCCTCGAGGGCCTTGGCCACTTTCTCTGCACGGGCCTTGGCATAGCCTACGTTGATTCTCGGGTTGCCGGTGCCCTTGTCTGCATAGCCCTTGATGCTGATGCGCTTGCCAGGATACTTGTTGCACCAATTGACAATCTTGTTGAGAGTCACATCGGGTGCGGGGTCAGACTCGCGGATGATGTAGAAGAAAGTCTCTCTGAGCGGTTCTTCCTTCACCACGGGCTTGGGCTCTGGCTTGGGCTCGGGTTTGGGCTGCACCACAGGCTGTGGTTGTGGCTCTGGCTCCACTACGGGCTCGGGAGGCAGAACGACGGGAGCGGGTGCCTTCTTCTTCATGCCAAACTTGTAGGTAAGGCCCACGAGGCCCACCACCTGCCAGTCGGGGTCGAAGTTGGACTTCAGATTGAAGCAGTCGTTCTTGAAGTTGGCATCAAGTTCGAGGCTGATTCCGAAGTTGCGTGAGAAGCAATACTCAAACTGGGTGCCGAAGCGTCCGTTGTAACTGCTGTGCTTTGTGCCGCACTGGTCGGGACCCACATAGAAGTTGTTGCCCTTGGTCATGCTGCTGACGATGCCTTTGTACTCATCGAAGTCCCATCCGTAGTTCACACCGAAACCAGTGAGCAGGATCCAGTTGAAACGCTGCGACGAACGGTTGGGTGACAAGATGTTCGACATGTTCATGAGCAGGTCGAGGTCGCCGGTGATGGCCTTGAACTTATAGTCTGCGTCGCCATTGGGAAGACCGGGGAAACGCTCCTGCAGGAATCCGCCTTTGGCCTCATAGCCCTGCATGTGGAGGCGTACACCCACTTTCGGGTTGAAGTAGCGGCCGAATGAAAGGGCGAACTGAGGTGTGACGAGATCCATGAAGTCATAGTGTGTGAGTGTTGCTTGGGCACCACCCTGCACAGAGATGAAATTATGGGGATAGTATTCCTCGCTGTCTTGTGCTTGTGCAGCGGTGGACACTCCAAAGAGGAGTGCCACGGCTGCTGCTATGTTCAAAAACTTTTTCATAATCATTTGCTTTTTTACTGCTTCGTGATGACCACATGGTGGTTGCCTTGATAACTAAGGAAGAGTTGGAACTTGTATGTTCCTGCTCCGACAATGAGGTTGGCGCCGTCCTGTGTCAGGTCGTTTGCTTCGCCACCCCAGTTGATGGCCCAGTCGTGGTTGGCGCGGAATTTCAGTTCGGTGTCGGCGTCGATGGTGGTTGTGGCTTCACAGCAACCTGCATCCTTGTTGTATGCCATGTCCACGTCGCCGCCCCATCCGTTGAAGCCTCCGATGATGCCAATGGCCTCAATTTGTACGAGGTTGTAGGTGAGTGATGTCAAGTCGAGGTTGATTTGATAGAAGCCTGCACCTGGGTCGGGACAGTTGGGACCACCTGAGGACTGCAAGGTGCCGCCCATGGCAGTGCCGTCCACATATTCGAGGTCGTCATCCCAGTTGTCGGCATTGGGCTTGAATTTGAACTCGCCGTCAAGATAATAGTAGCCTTGGTACACTCCGCTGCCGTTGCCTCTCAGGGCATGACTGGTGCTCCAGCCGCCTTCGTTGCCGATTTCATAGAAGAAATCAGGATAGCCGTTGTCTTCCTTGACGATGCAGTGTGCAGGAGCCTCGTCACTGAGATAGAGGCGGATGATGTAAGGACCGTCGGCAGGCAGTTGCAGGTTGGCACCATCCTGAGTGAGGTTGTCCATGGTACCGCCCCAGTTGATGGCCCAGTCGTGGTTGAGGCGGAACTTGAACTCACCAGCGTTGAGTGTCTCCCGGGCCTCCCAGCACTTCAGCATCTCGTTGTAGGTCATGTCCACGTCGGTGTCCCAAGCGCCTCTGACAGAACCGATGATGCTGATGGAGGATACAGGAGTGAGTGCATAGGTCATTTCCCTCAAATCTACCTTGATATAGTAGAAGCCTGGGGCTGCGGCATCCACGTTAGGACCGCCATCGGGTGTAAGCGTACCGCCGGTAGCATCGCCGGAAGCCTTCTCCCAGTCGCCGTCCCAGTTGTCCTTGTTGGGCTTGAACTTGAACTCGCCGTCAAGGTAGATGACTGCAGTATAGAGGCCGCTTCCATCACCGTGGAGGGGATGAGGCTCGCTCCAACCGCTCTCGTTGCCAATCTCATAGATGAACTCGTTGAAGCCTACAGGAGTGGCTGACCATGTCTGGTCGAGCATGTTGAAGGTGATGTCATAGAAGAGAGCATCTGGGTCGGCAGTAATCACAAAGTTGCCACCGTCGTTATTGTAGTTGAACTTGCCCTCTTCACTGCTTGCTGCCAGACAGCCACTCCAGTCACCGCCGATTCCACTCTCTGGTGTCATCTTGAACTCGATGTTGCTGCCGTCCTCTGTGGCAGGGATGCGCAACTTGAAGGTCGGGTTGTCATACGGGTCGCTGCCGTCGTTGGTGAGTTTGTAAGTCATGTCAGTGTTGTCCCAACCATTGATGGAGCCTGTGAGGTAGTAGGCAGACTCGATGACGGGAGCCTTCGGAATGACTTTGATGGTGAAGGGTGCCGATGTAGCCGTCTTCACAGTAGTAAGTCCATTGCTGAGCCACATGCTGACAATGGCTTGGATGTCGCGTTCCACGGGGCGGCAGTTTCCATACATGTCGACAATGCTTGCCTGCAGGAAGGAGGCTGGTATTGCTCCGTCGGCAGAGATGCCGTAGGTGTCATCGCCGATAGTGATGGTGTATATGGGGTCAAAGCCTTCTTTCGAGGCAGTCGGTGCTGTGATAGTACAAACCTTTACGTTTTCATCGGTGATGCTGTTGAGGTCGATGACTCCAACAGTGGTGACGCTGCCGTCGCCGAAGGAAACCTTCTCGGGCTGGTCGACCACCTGTGGGGTGAGCCAGTCCTTGTAGTCGTCGGTACAGGCTGCCAACGAGGCTACGAGAGCCATTCCTAATAATATTTTCTTAGTCATAGTCGTATTTCTTTTTTATTCGGTTTCTTATTGTTCCATCAGCATATAGTCGCCGGTGATGTC
>JAEEGF011231962.1_pt1 | contig 56680 bp, 34 predicted proteins | sample 9134171 | NCBI WGS metagenome assembly JAEEGF01 (sample SAMN16246542, study PRJNA631951) | gut metagenome | biome: gut microbiome; feature: rumen; material: AP-attached | host: Bos | place: Iran: Karaj | collected 2018-10 | reverse complement strand
ATTCTAGGTAATTCTAGTAAATAATAGGAAACTCTCGGAGATTCCAGGAAACTCTAGGGAATTCCAGGAAACTTCAGGAAATCATAGGAGACTCTAGGAGATTCTTGGAAGTTATAAGCTTGTTATATTTGGATTCAAAGAGAATTCAGGAGATTGACGAGGGCGTTGCGCCGTTCCTGCCAGGTTTTAAAATCATCAGCTTTCAGAACTTTCACATTCATTTCGCGATTACCCGGTCTTTCCCGCCTTGGATTATCTCCTGAAAAGACCATAACATGTTTGCATTTGCCTTCAGCCGTCAGCTTGTCGATGACAGCATCAGCACCCCCCACCTTGAACCAACTTTCGACAGTCATACCCTCAGCAGGAATCAACTGTATGGAAGCCTGTGGCCGGCCTTGTGCCGGACTTCTATACATGGCTGTCTGACGATTGAGATTATAACTGACAACACCGTGTTCGATATTTCCCATCGCAGCGAAGCTGTAAGGAGCGAACGGGCTGTTCGTATAACTTGGCTTGAATCCTTTAGCAGGAGACAGATACATGTTGTTTGGGTCCGCCACATTCGTGCCGTCCACGATGAAATAATACTCAAAAGTGTCGAGTGCGTGGCCGTTGAGTGTAACGCTCCATACACCATCGTTGTCGCGCTGCATCTCAATAGGGCTGTCGGCAAAGTCCGTCTTGAGAGTCACTTTCTGTGCATTCTCCGCTTTCATTCTGAACGTAACCGCGTCCTTCGTGTATTCAGGAGAGATAATCGGGCGCGGGAACATACGCGCCATCACACCAGGAGTGAACTGGGGTTCATTTCCTGTGGCTGCTGGTGCCGGTTTACCCTCTTTCATCGCCTCCTCAGATGCCTCCGGATTGAAAAGCAGGCGGAGCGTCTTGTCGAGGAAGAACTTGGCATTCATCCAAGTGTGACCAAACTTGTCGTTTGTAAACTCCTTGACGTTCCGAATACCTTTCTTGTCGAGGAACTCCATGTAGTCGCGTCCGTTACCGAACAGGAAGTCGTCGGTACCGATACCGAGCCAGAAGAGATGAATTTTGCTGTTCGTGTCAGCAGCATTATCATATACATTTGGTATAGCAGTTGAGGTAAATGAGCTGTATGAGCACAGATAAGAGAATTTGTCGAGGTTAGAGAGACCGATAGAAAGTCCCTGGTTTCCTCCCCTTGAGAATCCACCGATAGCCCGATGGTCACGGTCGTTGACAGTGCGGTATTTCTTCTCGATATATGGCATGAGGTCGTTGATGACATCCTTGCTGAACGGATCGCCTCCGAACTGAAGAGCAGGCTGCATAGACTGGTTGTGCATATCTCCCGGTGGCAGCAATTTCATGGGGTTACCGTATGGGAGCACGATAATCATATCTTTAGCCGCCCCTTCAGCAATGAGGTTGTCAAGAATATAGTTCATCCGTCCCACCTTGTAATACACCTCCTCCGTGTCGGTGGTACCGCTAATGAGATAGAAAACCGGATAGTGCTGTTCACGGTTTCTGCGGTAACCTGGCGGCAGATAAACGATAGCGTTATTTGTAGTTTTCAGACTCTCGGAATAATAATGAATATATTCGACTGTTCCATGGCGTACATCTTTTATATCGTGAGCCAAAGAACCCTGTTTAGCAGGAATCTCAAGCAAGCTGTTCTTGAATCCCTCGTTCGGGAAATACTGTTCAGCCTGCGGGTCCATCACGCTCACTCCGTCAACGACGAAGCAATAAGGATACATGTCGGGGGCTGCCGGTCCTAGAGTTGCAGTCCATAGTCCGGAGTTCGTATCTTTAGTCATGGGTTTCCGTCCCGCAAACTGCACATCGACCATAACCTCTTTGGCCTGTGGGTTTTGGTACTGGAAAGTGACGGTTCCATCAGGATTGCAGATTGTTGATTTGAACGACTGTGCCGTCAGATTCAGAGTAAAAAGCATGGTAGCGATGAGGCATACCATTGATTTAATCAGGTGTTTCATATAATCAATAATTATCTGTTTCGAAGTAAATAATAGAATTATAAAAGGAGTGAACAAGTCTAAAGCTCGCTGACAATAGGACTGCCAATTATAATTAGCATATAGTGAGGAAACACATAAAGTAATTCTCTACCTTACGATGAACTTGCAGGAAGTTTTGTGTCCCAGGCTGTCAACCACATATGCCACATATACACCAGCAGGGAGTTGCTCTATGGAAACAGTAGCTTGACCGTCGGAAAGCGTTACGTCGGTGTTTGATACAACTTGACCGGCAAGCGTAGAGACATTCAGGTGCAGGTGGTCTGACATTTTACAGTAAATAGCTAGCTGAAGGTCAGCAGGACGTATGCTGATTCCTTCGTTGCTGTTTTCCGCCATGTCAGTGATAATATCAATTCCAGTAGGAAGCGTCTGCTCAACTGGTGTGACATAGCTGGATGTGATGTTGTTTTTAGCTATAGTGGGAACATTCATCATGAAAACCTCGGCAGCACCGTCTGGGTATCTTCCGACAGTCTCGTCGGGTTCGTGTTCTGAGTAAGAGAGTCGGTCGTTCCAAGACCTGTCGGCAGCAGTGAGCATAACTTCTCCCCCCTCTTTTGCCAGCTTGAAGTTGGCATGAAGCTGTGATATCGGCGCAAGTTTGTCGCACCAAACGATGAGGAATCCATGCGGCTGAATGATGGTTGACGCTTCAGAATTTTCTTTGCTAATCTGGTATTTTTCGGGTTTGTCGGGGTTGTCGCTGAGATACATTCCCTCCACGTCTATAGGCTCGTCGGTGGTGTTGTAGAGTTCCACCCAATCGTTTTTCTTCCAGTATTCGTTGACGAAAGTCTCGTTTGTTGCACTGATTTCATTAATCATCACCGGAGCGCATCCATTCTGCCTTGCCTCATCCTCACTCAATTGTTGGAAACAGGCAATCAGATTAATCTTACTCTCCGTTGGTAAATTTATCACGGAATTCTTATTAAAAATATTGCTGGAGGAATTCTTTTTCCATCCCACAAACTTATATCCCGCTGGTGCTTTCGCCTCCAGGATAGCCGGTCGGAACAATGTGCCGTTAAATTCTGTATATGGTACTTCAATTCCGTTGACCAAAATTGTCGCTCCTTCTGTATCAGCCTCCAGCTTCACCTGTTGCCTTGTGACACCAGTGAGTTTCATCGGTTTGAATTTCACCATGCAGTTAATCATCCTGGACATTCTAGTCTGCATCTCCTGCTTGATTTTGTTGGCAGAGGTGTCGGGACTTCTCCATCCATCGAGCTGCATCATCGGCCTTACATGGTCAGCAAGTTCATCGACAATGTCGTTCACACGCTTTGAATCGAACACACTTCCCGCGATGATACAATAGGTATCGATGAATTTCTTGCGATATTCGTCGTTTTCGAGCAGATTGATGAAAAACTTACAGAAATCCATATACAGCACATCAGAATACGATGTATTAGTCTGATGATCGTAGATATCGGCAAACGGGTCGCTGTTCTTGAACGCGAAGTCGAGGTCGAAGAACACGAAACGATAACGTCCGTCGTCCTGGTTCCGGTATGCTTTCACGTTGTTATGCGGCCAGTCGTTAGAGCCGAGGAAAAGCTCCGCCGCCATATAGTTGGTGAACTCATCGATGTCGAGCAGTTGTTTTAGCTCATCGTAAGCCCCTGAACCGTTGATATTTTTTCCCAGTTCAAAAATCCGATTGAGGACATCGCTTGTTCCGACCTTGAAGTCAAAGTTCTCAAACATATCAATATAGTCATCGTCGTATCCGTGGTTAGACTCCACGAATTTACGGTTGTTCACCTCACGCAGATTCAGCACTCCGCGGAACTGTCCGTTAACAAATTCTATGACAGGCAGATAGGACTGCAGGTCCATATCGATTTTTGACCTCTGAACGATGGTCTGCAGCGCGGGATCCATAAACTTGCTGGAGTTGTTTTCCCAGATGTCGTTCCCTCCGTTACGCACGAGAATCGCTTTGTTGCGGATATATGGTTTCTGCGGGAAGAACACATAATCCAGATGGTTCATTCCATCAAATTCCTTATCCGCCTTGAGTTTGAAGGAACGCGGGCTTGCCGCTCTGGTCCATCCGCCCGACACGCAGATGTTAACATCCTGATTGAACACCATCTCCCCGTCGGTTGATATATAGGAGAAGTTGACCGGCCTGTCCCAATCCATGTTCCAGTTACAAGGATCCTCACGTCCGTTTCCCGGTTTTCCATTGTTTCCCTGTGTGTCGATACCCCACTTTGGGTCAGTGAAATAGCGTTGGTCTCCGACAATAGATATGACAGGGATAGTGTATTCGTCATACGTTTGAATGTAAGAGCGAGTGACGGGGACACTCGGAAGAAATCCGTCTCTAAAGAACCGGCAGCAGAGGTTTGTGGTTTTATCGAAAGTAAAAAGTCCGTCCTTGCTTACCAACACCTGACCAGCAGACCCTGAACCTACTTCCGACTCCCAAGAGAAGTCGTCGAAATAGAAATTATTCTCTTCCCATGCCTCATTGAGATTGAAAGCAATCGTCTGCAGTCCGGAAGTTCCCGCCTGTTCAGCCGTGACCGTGCCCTCATAATCGATTTCCTGCCATTTAGTAGTTACATTATAGCCTCCTGCAAGCATCTGCCAATGGATATAATTTCCAGGAGTGGTATGAGACTGCACAGAAATATAAGCATTTTTGTCAGCCCTCACTTTCATCTTGAAATGGTATTTAGCACCCGCCATCAGCACATGACCAGGCGTATAGACAAATAGCTGAGTGTCCCATGAATATTGAGGGCGGTTCACGGCATGAATGACCATACCTCTTGAGCCATTATATCCAACCCCTTCTTCGAAATGCGTGCTTAGTTCGCCGTTGTCGTTTCCATTTTTTCCAATGAGACATGTGGCATCATCGCTCTCGCAGTCACCGTTGACAATCCACTCTTTCCATGTGTGCTCGTCTTCACCAGGAATTTCATCGGGAACGTAATCAGGTACACTGCCATCAGTGGTATAAACAAGTGTGGTTCCAGCAGGAATATCCACTTTCACGTTGACGGACTGCGAAAACAGCTTACTGTCGGTGTCGATTACAGGGGGTTCAAGCCGTTTCTTGGCAAAGACAGCCGTCTCGTTAGAAGCTTCTGGCGTAGGAGTGCTGGTCCATCCCCATTCATCGCCTCCATCGGTTTTTCGTGCATAAGCAGTACGGCTCATTGCCTTAGGATATACTACACTTGTAATCAGCTGTCCCTGCTGGTCGCTGATAAAGATGGTATCTCCGTCACAATTGAGGTTGAAAGGTGCCTGATTACTTTTGATGTTGTTCGATCCCAACCAAACGACCTTGAATCCATTTGCCGGAACGACACCCATATCAGCAGGCATCTGCCATAACTTGAGGTTATCGTTATCATCGCTCAGATACATCCCTCCGAGGTCGATATCCTGTTCTGTAGGGTTATACAGCTCAATCCAGCTGTCGAAATTAGTGGCGGGGCTCATGACCGTTCCGAGATTAGCCGCCATCAGCTCATTGATGATTAAAACAATGGAAAATAAAGTAGATGTCATAATTAGTTTTTAAATATCATGCAAAGATATAAAAATTATGACAATACGGATTTATATATATAAAAAAAGGCTTTAGATGTATCAGATAAGACAGTTTTTGTTGCGAATGTTGTTTTATATGAAGACGAGAAGATAAGAAGGCGAGAAGACTCTTTATATATTATTATAAGGGAGAACATCGAGGATGAGAAACAAACAAAGTGGTAAAACATTTGGACAAGTCGAAAAATATGTCTAATTTTGCAGAAAACGATTTTTTCCTCACAAAAAATCAAAAAAGATTAATAATACAAACCTGACAAAAAATGAAACGGATAACGACTTTCATGCCCCCAATATTTAACTGGAAATATGGTTGTTTAGGCAGTATTGCCTGGCTATTTCTGATTGTCGCTTTCGGCCGACTGGGCATGAATTTAAAAGAAGACATAAGTCCTGAAGTGTTTCTGGTAGCCAACATCGCCTTTTTCGGAATAATTATTTATTATCTTCAAGATTTTAAGAAGAAGAAAGCCCAAGAGCTTTCGGAGCTTGCCGCATTCACTGCCTCCTACAACGAAAGGGTAAAAGAGTTTAATGAGGAGACAGGCAAATTATTAAAGACCCAGTCCAAGGTTGACGGTTCTGCCCGGTATTATCAGATGCTCGACTTGTTTAACCAAGAGACAGATGCAACCACTAAGGCATGGAATGCCCAGCATCCAAAAGTGGTGAAAGCTCAGAACACATGGAAGTTGCTGAGTATCGTTCTCGTGATTTACTGCCTTGCCGGCTGCTCGTTCCAGATAGGTCTGACAATCGATGAAGAGCCATCTTCGTCGCTGATGTCCAGCAGTGAGGAACGCCTATGGAGTGCCGACAACATCCCCCTGCCCCATCTGACCAACGGCGACCTCTATGTGTCGAATCCCGACTCAATCCTGTCGATGAACACGGTTGATTCCCTGAACTCAAAAATGAGGTTGCTCGACAAGGAGCTTGGTATCGAGACCGCGGTTGTCGTTGTGAATCACCTGAAAGATGACGACCCATTCCGTTTTTCCCAAGATTTATTTGCGAAATATGGAATCGGCAAGAACGACCGAGGTCTGGTGATTGTGATGGCCTACGGCGACCAATCCATCAACATGTCCACCGGTTCTAGTTTGGAAGCCGACCTTACCGATGCGGAATGCAAGCGTCTTCAGATGCGCTATCTGATACCCTACGTTAAGGCGGAGCAGCCCGACAGCGGTATGCTTCTGCTTGCTGACGGTCTGATAGCCATGATGAGCAAGAAGGAGATGCCAACCGATGCAGACACACGGATTTCCTCGTTGAAAAGCAGCAATAACAACGACCTGGAAAAAGAAGACGGTTATTTTATGTTTTATCTTGTGATGCTTGTATTCTGGTATTTCGTTGTCCGGAAACAATCGAAGCAGATGGACACACTTGCCGGCCTGCCTGGAAGATATCCCGCATCGAATCCCTTTTACCGTTATACTACAAGTTACAGTTCCAGTTCCGGTTCGAGCTCATCTTCGAGTTCATATAGTTCAAGCAGCAGTTCCAGCTATTCGAGCAGTAGCAGCAGCAGTTCCAGCAGCAGCGGAAGTTCGGGAGGCTACAGCGGCGGACACTCAAGCGGCGGCGGTGCAACGTCAAGGTGGTAGGAGTTTTTTATTTTTAGTTCTTAATGGTCATTCCGGACGGGTTGACCGTGCTACGCCGGCCAATTGTGCGGCAGATAACTGCCGCTTACATGAAAGCTAACGGGTGCTATGGGAATTGATGGGAATTATGGGAATCATGGGAGCTATGGGAACCATGGGAGCTATGTGAGCTATCAACAAAACAGCTCCGTTCACAGTTGTGAACGGAGCTGATTGATTGAGAGGCGTGGTTGGGTTATGCATAGAGAGCCACGATAGCCTCATAGAGCTCCTGCTTGCCAGAAGTCTGCTTGGGCTCGCCAACTTTCTTACCATACTCGTAAGCCTGCTCGAGTGTGAGCTTGCCATCCTCAAAGTCCTTACCAATGCCGCTGTCGAAAGAAGCATAACGCTCTTTCTTCATAGCTGGAATCGGAGACTCTTCGATGATCTTTGCAGCAGACTCAAGTGCGCGTGCCATAGCATCCATACCGCTGATGTGAGCGATGATGATGTCCTCGAGGTCGGTAGAGTTACGACGAGTCTTTGCGTCGAAGTTTGTACCACCTGTTCCGAGTCCACCGTTGCGGATGATCTCAAGCCAAGCCTGTACGAGCTCATACTGGTCGATCGGGAACTGGTCGGTGTCCCATCCGTTCTGGTAGTCACCGCGGTTAGCGTCGATAGAACCGAGCATACCGTTGTCGACAGCCACAGCGAGCTCATGCTCGAATGTGTGACCTGCGAGTGTAGCATGGTTCACCTCGATGTTCACCTTAAAGTCCTTATCGAGGTTGTGTGCCTTGAGGAATCCGATAACGGTCTCAGTGTCCACATCGTACTGGTGCTTTGACGGCTCCATCGGCTTCGGCTCGATGAGGAACGTTCCCTTGAATCCCTTTCCGCGTGCATAGTCGCGAGCCATGGTGAGCATAGTAGCCATGTGCTCCTTCTCACGCTTCTGGTCGGTGTTGAGGAGGCTCATATAGCCTTCACGTCCTCCCCAGAACACATAGTTCTCAGCACCAAGCTTGATACCAGCGTCGATAGCGTTCTTAATCTGCACGATAGCGCGAGCCACGACGTCGAAGTCAGGGTTTGTTGAAGCACCATTCATGTAGCGAGCATTTCCGAACACATTAGCAGTTGACCACAAGAGCTTCACGCCTGTCTGTTCCATCTTCTCCTTCAGGTAATCGGTGATTGCAGTGAGGTTAGCCTCATACTCCTCCACGGAGCTGCCCTCAGAGATCAAGTCCACATCGTGGAAGCAGAAATAAGGGAATCCCAGCTTCTCCATGATTTCGAAACCAGCATCAGCCTTCTGCTTAGCGATAGTAAGCGCGTCGTCACCCTCATTCCAAGGGAACTTCTTTGTGCCACCACCAAACTGGTCACCACCCTCAGCACAGAGCGTGTGCCACCAGCACATAGCGAAGCGAAGCCATTCCTTCATGGTTTTGCCCATGATTACCTTTTCTGCGTCATAATAATGGAAAGCCATAGGATTCTTTGACTCCTTGCCTTCAAACTTGATCTTACCGATCCCAGGAAAATACTCTTTTGCCATACTTTAAATTTTTAATGTTTAATGAAAATAGTTTAATTTTTAATGATTAGTAAATGATTAATTACAGATAGAAGTTTAAAGTTTAGAAACCACAGGATTTCTAAAAAAACTAAATTTTAGAGTTAAGACATTCAACCCATCGCTGATAAGCCGCCTTGTAAGGCTCACAATCAGCCTCAGGCTCAATCGTAGCGATGTGTTTGAGAGTCTTGAAGGCATCATCGCTGTCCTTATAGATACCGGCACCGATACCAGCACCATAGGCAGCACCCACAGAACCGTCAGTCTCATACAGTTCGATAGTCGCTCCTGTAACAGAAGCGAGTGTTGTACGGAACATCGGGTTGAGGAACATATTGGCGTGTCCCGCCTTGATTGTTTTGATTTCCATACCCATCTGGCGCATGATGTCCATACCATAAGCGAATGAGAAGACGATACCCTCCTGAGCAGCGCGCAGGAGATGCTCCTTGCGGTGGATATTGAAGTTCAGCCCATTGATGGAGCATCCGATTTCCTCGTTCTGAAGTATACGCTCTGCCCCGTTTCCGAACGGAATGATTGTCAGACCGTCGCTCCCAACCGGCACAGTGTCCGCCATTTTGTTCATGTCGCTATAGCTGGCTCCTTCTGGTGCCACATTACGTTTCATCCATGCGTTGAGGATACCAGTGCCGTTGATGCAGAGCAGCACCCCGAGACGAGTGATGTCGGGAGTATGGTTGACATGCGCGAAGGTGTTAACGCGAGAGAGTTTATCGTAGTTCACCTCGCCAAGCACACCATAAACGACGCCAGATGTACCGCCAGTGGCAGCCACCTCACCTGGTTTCATCACGTTGAGTGAAAGGGCATTATTGGGCTGGTCGCCACCACGGTAAGCGATAGGAGTGCCTTCCTGTAGTCCGAGTTCCTCAGCCACCGCCTTGCACACCTTCGACTGAACGGAGAACGTAGGAACAATGTCGGCGATGATACTGTCAGGGAATCCGAAGTAATTCATCACGTCCTTGCTGACCTCTCCGTTTTTGAAGTCCCAGAACATACCCTCAGAAAGTCCAGAAATCGTGGTCTGCTTTGCACCTCCAGAAAGACGCATGGCGATATAGTCGCCTGGCAGCATGATTTTGTCGATTTTCGCATATATATCCGGCTCGTTCTCCTTCACCCATGCCAGTTTTGCGGCAGTGAAGTTACCTGGAGAATTGAGGAGATGCTGTAAGCAGTTTTCACCACCGATGGCATCAAAAGCCGCGTTTCCATAAGGAACAGCCCGCCCGTCGCACCAGATAATCGACGGTCTTAAAGGATTCCCTTCCTTATCGACACACACCAGTCCGTGCATCTGATAGGATATACCAATAGCTTTCACTTCGGTGAGTGAACGTCCCGCTTTCTGAGCCACACGTTGTGTAGCCTGCCGCAGTTCATCCCACCACATTTCCGGTTCCTGCTCAGCCCATCCAGCCTGTTTGGAGATAATGGGCGCCTCTGCGTCCGGATACTGCGCACTCGCCACGGTCTGTCCGGTTTTGGAATCCACCAAAGACGCTTTCACTGACGATGTGCCTATGTCATAACCTAATAGCATGTAATTAGTATTTAGTTTAAAGTTTATAGTTTATAGATTTTAGTTGAGATTAGAACGGATGGCGTTTTTTCAACTATCTTTAATGAAATCAATCCTTTCCTTCGATGGGTTGGATAGTTCCATCGGGATTGTAGTGGAGCTCACACACTTTGAGTGAACGTAGCCATGTTCTACCACCAGAAGGAACAGAGTCGTGGTGGAAGAGATACCATTTTCCCTTGAATTCGATGATTGAATGGTGAGTTGTCCATCCCACGACAGGTGTGAGGATAACCCCTTGATAAACGAATGGTCCGTAAGGATTGTCTCCGATGGCATAGCAGAGATAGTGCGTGTCGCCAGTGGAGTAAGAATAATAATACTTTCCGTTGTATTTATGCACCCATGACGCCTCGAAGAAGCGGTACGGATTGTTAGCCTTAAGCGGATTGCCGTCCTTATCGACAATCATGACAGGCTTAGGCTCCTCTGCGAACTCCAGCATATCATCCTGCAACATAGCCACACGTGGAGGGATAGCGTCCTCATCGCCCTGTGGTAGGTAAGCACTCTCGAGCGCCTTGTTGTCCTTATAGCGCTGCAGCTGTCCACCCCATATACCCCCGAAATAGAAATAATATTTGCCATCGTCGTCCTTGAACACCGCCACATCAATAGAATAGCTTCCCTTCATCGGTGCCGGCTGGGGAATGAATGGTCCCTCAGGCTTGTCAGCCACCGCCACACCGAAGCGAAAGATGTCGTTACGGTCTTTCAGTGGAAAATACATATAATACTTGCCGTCTTTCTCCTGGACATCACAGTCCCAGAGTTGTCTTCCTGCCCATGGTATATCCTCGACCTTGAGCACTACCCCATGGTCTTCGAGTTTTTTCTCACCTCTCGCCACCGCTTCGATGTCATCGGTAGAGAAAACATGGTAGTCTTTCATGTTGAAATGGTCCCCGTTGTCGTTTTCCGGAATACCTGACTCCCAATCGTGTGAGGGATAGATGAAGAGTTTTCCATTGAACACATGAGTTGACGGGTCAGCCATAAAATCATCAGGAACAAGATATTTTTTTCCTTCCATAATAGTTGAATAATTTGAGGTTAAATGTGGAAGTAACTTCCGTTGATGTTATTTTGTTAAACGTATCTGCAAAGATGGGATTTTTTTTTGGTTAAACCAAGAAAAAATCATCAAATTTCATCAAATTAACTTAATGTAACCATTATTTGAGCAAATCGACGATTTTCTGCAAAACCGGCTTTGGATTATAATCTCGGTCGAAGAGGAGCGCATACGCAGTTCTTCCTTTAATCGGCCAGTCGTTAAGCCACGATGTCTTGTCGCTGACCCCCCAAAGGGTGATTCTGGAAATCTGGTCTTTATGTTTGAGATAGATATTGAAGAAATCGAGGTAGCGCTGCTCAAATAGCTGCTCCCCTTTCTCATCGAGTCCGTTTTTGTAAGGATCCATTTCCTCCCTGTAAGAATAATCCTCGACTACATTCGCGCCCTCTCCGAATTTCTCCGGCTTAGGGAGTATGTTGAGGTCAAGCTCAGTCATCATCACTTTCACTCCACATTTAGCGAACTCATCAATAGATTTCTCATATTCGTCCAGTTCCGGATAGTCGTCACCGTTATGGCTCTGCATTCCGATGGCATCGATTCGGCATCCTTTAGCCTTGAGGTCATTGATCAGCTCCACATATTTCGCACGCTTCTCGGGTTTGGACATGGAAAAGTCGTTGAGATAAAGCTCCGCATCGGGATCAGCCTCATGCGCTGTTTTCAGCGCAATTTCGATGAAGTCAGGACCAATAATCTGGTAGAAGGGAGTCTGGCGGAAAGAGCCGTCGTCCTCAATTGCCTCATTGACCACATCCCATCCATGTATACGCCCTTTATATCGTTTCACCATGGTGGTGATGTGATTTTTCATACGTTCGATGAGGATATCACGCGTAAGCTTCCCTCCCTCCTTAGGCTTCTCGAATAGCCATGGAGCACACTGGTTGTGCCATACTAGACAATGTCCGATGACCTTCATGCCGTTTTTCTCACCGAAAGCCACGAGGCTGTCGGCATCATCGAAGACGAACTTACCCTCCTCCGGCTCAATGCTCTCGTGCTTCATGCAGTTCTCCGCCACGATACTTGAGAAGTTGGCAGTGATAACATCCTGTGCTTTGGGTGTCCTACCTGCCACCTCATCGACATTGACAGCAACCCCTGCAAGGATGCCATACTTACCTAAAGCATCCTTGAGAGTAGTGTTCTGATTCTGCTCTTGCGACTGATTCTTATTGTTGTTGCAGGCAGCAAGCGCGATTAGTGACATGCAAGCAGTAATAAACAGTTTTCTCATAATTCGGAATTATTCTTCGTTATGACTTCTGGCCTCAATCTCACGGTTAATTTCGTCAAGTCTCTCATCAGTAAGTGGATACTTGTAAATAAGGTATCCAACAAAGACAAGAAGAACAGCAGGAATAATTGTAGTGAACAATAAAATGGCATTTTGTGCAGTTGTATCATAATTTGCCAGTTTTGTATAATAAGCATTCACAGGAGCACTAATAAATGAAGCTAAGAACACCACAACGAAGATTCCAAGCACCAACTGAAGACATTTGTTAGCCTTGAACTCCTGCCACATTTCACCAAAAGAGACAGGTTTTTTTGGTGTAGTGGTGATATTTTCTTTACTACCCATAAAACAAAGCATCAACAGCACAAAACCAACAATTGCAAAAACACATGTAACAGTGAACCAAGAACCAGGTTCTGTGGGTAGAGCAGACTCTTCATTAGCAAAGTTAAATCCAACCATCCCCATTGCCAAAGGTGTAATCCATCCGGCGATTGAGAAGCCTGCTTTAAAAGCAACGCCCGCCAGTGCATTCACTGTGGCTGCAGGTCGGTTCCCCGTACGGTGTTCAGCCTCGGTAATGACTTCAGGGACAAGAGCCCACATTAAAGATCCCACGAGTAGACCGATACCCGTCATTACTTTAGCAATTTGTACGATAGTGTTGCTATTTTCGACATCAAAGAATTTTCCAATGACAAACAAAATAGCAAATCCAACTAAGCCTATTGCAAGAAGCGTATAATAAAGACCTTTTTTGCCTAACCATTTCTTCAAAATTGGCAGAGAAGGAAGTATAACAAAAGCTGGAATTGTACCAATAGCCATAAATGTAGCCTGTTTCCAATCAATTGCAGAATGAACACACAAGGCAAGTCCAATAGGGAAACCGGCCTGAACAATAATCTGACCGATATTAGCACAAACCATTCGAGTGGAAGTAAGTACAAGCACTTCATCGTTATCACGAGTCATACTAGCCATGATAGACCCGTATGGTATGTTCACAACCGAATAAATTAAGCTGAGCACAGTATAGCTGGCAGTAGCATAAATCATTTTCATAGTCATGGACCATGATGCAGCCTGCGGAAGCATCAAAAGACAAGCAGCTATAGTAAGGGGAATACCTCCATAAAGAAGATAAGTACGATATTTGCCCAACTTAGGATTTCGATTATCTATATATCGTCCCACAATAGGACTCCAGAAACAGTCAATAAGTCGAACAGCCAGAATGAGTCCGCTGACAAATGCAGGATTAATTTTCAATACTGTAGTAAGGTAAATCATTAAATAGCAAGCAACTGTTTGGAAAATGAGGTTCTGAGCCAAGTCTCCCGAACCGAATCCTATACGTTGTAGCCATGTAAGTTTATAATACCCATTGGTTTCTTGGATGCGATTGTTTTTTGTTTTATCCATATAATTTGTTTTTAGAATTTTATGCAAATTTAGTTATATTATTTATTATAATGTATCATGAACGATACATTTCCTTTTTAATATGTAACATTTAGGTTTGAGGAGAAATGAAATGGAAAAAAAATTGATAAAGAACTAAAAAAGAAAATAAAAGAAACATAATGGAAAAGGGGTTATTAAAAAAGTCCGTAACTTTGCATTATCAAAAAACAAAAACAGTTTTTTATAAAAATCGCAGTTAGTTAAGCAAAATAAAGTCAGTAGTTTTTTTATATTAGTTTAGTTAGTAGTTTTTTTAATTTTCTATTGGTTTAGTTAGTTAAAAGTACGAATCCCCAGCTCGTGAGAGTTGGGGATTCGTACTTTTATTAATTGGGAGATAATATTCTGCGAAAATAGGAGTAAAAAAATGAATTTGGGAGTTAACGAGCCAATGTCTCGTGGACTTGACTTTATTCTTCTTCCATTTTCTTGACGTATTCGGTTGGTGAGAGTCCGTAGAGTGCCTTGAAGTTGGTAGAGAAAGCCGACAGAGACTTGAAACCGACAGCAATGCTGACTCCAGTGATATCCATTTTCTTCTCTTTGAGAAGCCTTCCAGCCTCTTTGAGGCGCACATATTTGAGGAAGTCGCGTGGTGCCTGTCCCGTAAGGTCTTTCATTTTTCTGTAGAAATGCACGCGGCTGATGCCGACCTTGTCTGCAATAATCTCCACGGAAAGATCCGGGTTGCTGATATTTTCGTTGATAACCTTCATCACCCTTCTCATGAGGTTCTCATCCGGAGACTCAACCTCAACCTTGTCGATTTTTTCCTCATGCTGCTTGTCGCCGTGGAATTTTCCCTGCAGCATCTGACGTGTCTTGAGCTGCTGTATGATGACAGTCCGGAGTACATCAATGTTGAAGGGCTTTGTAACGTATGCATCGGCTCCGTTAGTAAGTCCGGCAATACGGTCGGAGTCGCTTCCCAACGCAGTCATAATAACCACAGGAATATGGTTGGTGTTGAAATTGGTTTTGATTTTCTGGCATAGTGTCAGTCCGTCCATGACAGGCATCATGATGTCGCTGAGGACAATATCGACCTTACCTGGATGCGTGACAATATAATCCCAAGCCTCCTGCCCGTTGGAACAGGTTTTGATGACAAGGTCTTTTGACAGCTCGCTGTGGACATACTGTCTGATAGCCTCGTCGTCCTCTACCAGAATCACGTTCTTACGGTGTGTGTCAGTAGGCTTATCGATAGAAAGAAGTTCTGCCATCTCATGCTCCTCTGGCTGTGTGTCGTCTTCAGGAATGACATTTCCCTCAAGAAGTTCCACATCGCCCACTGGCATATTAACCACAAACCTTGTTCCTTTTCCTTCCGGATTGTCAAGTACGTTGATTTCCCCCTTATGAAGCTTGACCAGCATCGATGTGAGGTTAAGTCCTATTCCTGTACCCAAATACCCATCTTTTTTACTAGCGGAGAAGAACCGGTCGAACACTCTCTTCTTGTCTTCGTCGGAAATGCCGCATCCACTATCATCTACAACGATGTCGAAATCCTTTACCCTTGCATTGAGACGCAAAGTGATTTTTCCACCGTCGGGAGTGAATTTGAAAGCATTCGACAGAAGATTCATGACAATCTTGTCGGTATTTGACGGGTCGATATAGACATTGTAGATATCCTGACTATGCAGGAATTCATACTGAATCTTTCTTCCCTGTGCGTTTGTAGCAAACACATCGAAAAGGTTCTGCAAGAACCCTACGAGTTCGACTTTCTTGTAGCTGAGGAGAAATTTTCCCTGTTCGATTTTCCTTGCGTCCATCATCTGATTGACAAGCCGGAGAATACGATTAGAATTCTGTTTGATAAGCTTGTAGTTATGCTGCCGTTCAGTGTTGTCATCACTTTCTATAAGTTTATTAAGCGGTGACATGATGAGAGTCATAGGAGTACGGATTTCATGGCTGATATTCATGAAGAACTGAATTCTCGCCTCATTGATTTCCTCCTGCTGTTTTTGTTTAGCCAAGGCTCTCCTCACTTCCATTTTCCTTTTTAAATACTGCCAGATGAACCAGCAAATACCGAGGAAGATGAGCGTATAAATGATTTTGGCAAAAGTGGAAGCATACCATGCCGGATGTACAACAGCAGTGAAGACCCTTTCCTCTGTGAACTTCCCCAACACTCTTGCCCTGACTTTAATTTTATATGTTCCCGGGTCAAGGTTGTCGAAAACAAGACGATTGTTACCACCTCCCTGATTAACCCACTCACCACCATTGACCGCATAGTCGAATATGAGATTCTGGCTTGTCATTTCCGGCACACACAACTCGATAGTGAAATGGTTTTCATCGTGAGGCAAATCAATTCTCTCACATTCATCAAGCAATCCGTCCAGTACCTGATATCCGCCTTTAATGTCTCCCTTATGGATGATACTACCTCCCACGAGCACATCAACAAGTTTGAGATGCATTTTTAATCCCGCCTTGCTCCATTGCTCCACCCGGTTAGCGTCAAAATAAGTGATACCGCTTATGCCTCCAAGATAGAGATTGTCTTTCCATTTAACAGCCGCTGTGCTGAACTCATTGTCCTGAATTCCATCAGCAGCAAAGAAATTTGAGACCTCTCCTTCATCGGGATTGAAGCAGGAAAGTCCTAAATCAGTCCCCAACCACAATTTGTTCTTATCCGTCAAAATTGACTTGATGCTGTTGATAGGCAGTCCGTTTTCAGTGGTATAAACATTTGTGTCGAGCGAATTCACATTGATTTTGACCAGCCCTTGATTAGTGGCAGCCCAAACAACTCTCTTATCATCGGAGAGTGTGAGTTGTGTAATCTGTTTTCCATTAAGGATTCTCTCACTTTGCTGCGTAATAATGCCGTTGTCCATGACATGACATACGTTTAGTCCATCAGCAGTTCCGACAAATAGTTTGTCGTTGACAAGCAGCAGTTTAAACACATAGATATTACCGATGATTTTTGTCCCAATACCCCCTTCAGACCAGTCAGGCGCGTATTTAATAAACTTAGAGGTTGTATAATCAAAATAGTAGAGTCCGTCGCCAAGTGATGCAATCCAATAGCATCCTTTCTCTTTAGCCGGCTTGATGTCGAAGACTCTGTTGATTTCTTTTGTAATGAGAGAAAAATGTCCGTCAGTCATTTTCCAAAGTCCCTCTGCGAAAGAACCGAGGAGTAGTGTTGACGGTCCTTGTTTGACAATGGATGTGAATCCCCCCGGAGCTCCCGCCTGCTGATCGGTGCTCCAATGCTTTGAGGACAATCCATCAGGCTGAATGTGGTAAATTCCATCATTATCGGTAGCGACCCAAATCCCGTCCTCATCAGGCAACATGGCAAAGACCGATTTGTTTCCGATTGTATTTTTAGTTATAGAATACTGTCCGATATATTCAAAAGCCGATTGATTGACCGGTTTCATCATCACCCCCTTCCAATAGATACCGACCCAAACATTCCCGAAAGAATCGCTAATTGCATCTTTCACGTTGGCAGAAGACATATTGATGTCAGTAGTCCGAATGGTGCTAAGCGTGACTTTTCCGGTGTTCTCGTCATAAATTCTCAGTCCAGCCCCATCAGTGCAGATAAACAGTCTTCCAAGCGACCATGAGTTGAGTCCAGCCACAATTCTTCCTATCTCTTCTGGCGTTGCTACGACCTTAAATGAGTCGGATTTTTTATCGAGAACAAAAAGTCCATGATTTTGAGTTGCAGCATAGAGTTTGCCAGATGAGCTAAAACAGAATTTGACGACATCTGTCAGCTCATCATACTTTTTGAATTTACCATTTTTCTTACAGAAGAAATTCCTGTTTGAATTAATGAGCCAAACCTGTTTAGACTCATCCTCAAAGATTTGAATAGGTGAAGCTCTATTTTCAGTCTCATACTCATCGGAATGAGAGACAAAGAAATTATTATCGTCATCCTGTTGCAGAAAAGCAAAACCATATCCTGCAAAAGACGCACAAACCTTGCCATCCACTTTACCGATAAAGACCACTCTTGATTTAAGTGTGTCATTATCATTGATAAAAGGCACGTTGATGAATTTATCGGTGGGATAATCATAAAACTGCAGTCCATATCCAGTACCGACAAGCATCCTGTAGTTATCATATTCAAACACACATGTTGTCTCATCATGCATAAGCGAGCTGTCGTCTCCCATGACATGTCGATACACATTTATTTTCGTCCCATCGTATCGGTTGAGTCCGTTCTGGGTAGTAATCCAGATGTTATTCCGACTATCCTGATAAATGTTTCTGACACAAGAATAAGACAGCCCCTGCTTAGACGTGAACATCATCACATTCTGTGCAGACGCATTCAAAAAAGAGATAAAAGCAAAAAAAATCCCAAAAAATTTACAAAAGCGTATCATAGTCAGTTAGTATTCGTTAAACAAAGAAGACAAGAAGACGAGAAGAGAAGAAGAGTTGATGGCAAGAAGTACCACCATTCAGAGTCATACGTCAATCATTAATCAGCAGTCTATAGTTTAATTATTCTCTTGTCGATTCTATATTCATCGAGTTTAACTTAACAGATTATTATCTTTAAAACGCAATTAATTTGCAAATTTAGTGTTTATTTTCACAAATCACAAATAAAGTCAAAAAAAAATGGCGTGTCGGAATCGACACGCCATTTTTTTTAACAGTACAATAATTATTATTCAGCAGTATCAGCCATGATATTGATTACATTCACAACGTCGGAGATGTTAACTGCACCGTCGCCGTTCACATCAGCTGTATCCTTGAATGTGGTGTCACCAGCCATGGTGTTGATGATAGCAACAACGTCTGAGATGTTAACCACACCGTCGCCATTCACGTCACCCTTCTCAGCCACTTTCAGCTTGGAGTAGTCAACGCCGTCGGCCGGAGCCACAAAGAAGATACGTGCATCGTCCACGAAGGTGTTAGTATCCCAAGTAGTCTCAGCGCCTTCAATAGCCTCACCAGTCTCAGGGTCAACAGAAGCCTCCTTGAGAGAGAGCGCGTTCTCAACAGCACCGATACGGATTTCGCCGTCAGTTACAAGCACGTTCTTGATAACAGTTGGATAACCTGCCCAACTACCTCCTTCTGGGAACGGAGCAAGAATTCTCTCACCATCACCAACCTGAACATACATATATTTGTCAGGAGTACCATCCTGGGAAACGCCAGTCTTACCAACAGCGGTACGTGTGCGGAGGAAAATGTCATAATAACCAACAGGCACGTTCTTAACCACCTGATAGAAATCATATTCGTCAGCTCTATAACCATTCACAGTCACATCGGAAACAGGTTTTTCCTCACTTGCAGGATCACCATTGAAGTGGAGGCTGCCCGGATCTTTCGGCTGAACAACCATCCATCCAGGGATAGAGTTGTCCTGAAGTGCAGCACTTGCAGTCATGAATGTGTACATGTGCGGGTTGTAGATAAGACCTGTAAAGTCAATACCATAGATAGCTCTTGGGAATCCATCCTCATTGTACTCACCATTGTTGTCCTCCGGAATCTCCTCGAGCTGATCGCCTGTCTCATAGTAAACGCTTGTCATATATGGAGTGAGGTCCTCACCAGCAGCAATCTTGTTGTAGAGAGCCTGAGTAGAAACGTTATTCAGCTTCTTAACGACATTGCGGTCGTCGGTAACAGCCTCGTAACCAGCGGTACCATCCTCACCGAGGAGCGTAGCGGTCTGAGCAGCCTTGAATGCTCCCCAAGCAAGAACGTCAACCACGCTCTTCACGTTCTTCATCTGAGCAGCAGCCTTCATGATGGCAGGAGTAACCTCGTTAAGCTCATCGTCGGAGAGTGCAGAAGCATTAGTTGAGCCATACTGGTCGATGATAGTCTTAGCGGTCTTAGCCACCTCAGCGTTGAGATATTTGCCGTCGAGCTCATCGTAAGCAGCAATAGCCTCAAGCATAGCCACGTCGAAGTTGTCAATGTTCTCCATACGCTTTGTCATGGCATCACTAAGTTCCTTGAGGTTGTCCATTACAGCATTGACCTCAGAAGCAGAAGTGAAGTGTCCGTTCTTAGCATTGTCAATAGCATTTGAGAGAGCGGTCTTGGTGTCGCCATCGTAAGAAGAATCCTCTGCACTTGCAAGCACAGCCTCAGCCTCTTCTGTAGCAGCCTTGAGGAGCTGACGATAATAAGCAGCCTTTGAAGGCATGGTGATGAGGCGGACATTTGCAAGGAGGAACTCCTGCCACTGAGCCTCAGCTGATGTGAACTTCAGCACATAGTAGCCTTCCTTATCGACTGTGAAGTCGGCCTGACAAGTAACAGTTCCGGAAACTTTGCCTGTAGCACCGTTCATATTAGGTTTAGCCACATAGTCAGTGAACTTAGCATATACGTTTCCATCGAGGTCCTCAAGTGTGAAAGAGAACTGCGGCTCGCCTTTCCAAGCAGCCATCTGGAAGTAAATCTGATATTTCTGAGGAGTGAGGTAGAGAGAGATGTTATCTGGCATATCAGGATCGATTGAACCGTCATCGAGAATCCAGTCTTTCACCTGCTCACCATAAGAAGCATAACCCTCGTTGGTACCACGTGTACCCCAGTACATAGCCTTGTTGAAGTCGCCACTGAATCCAGCATAGAGACGTGCACCTCCGCCACCAGGATTTCCACCCCAGCCATAGTTGTACTGAGAAGTGCGAGCCTCATCATTAAATCCATAGATATGGAAACCGGCCTCGTTGTAAGTAACCCAACCCGGAGGGATACCGTCAGTCATGTCGTTGTCGAAGTCAGACTGATAGACAGCCTCAGAAGTGCTTTGGTCGTTGTCCGGTCCAACAGCAAATATAACTTTCTGGTCATCGAGGCAGTCAACTCCGTAGCTGTTTGTCACTCCTGAGAGTGTGAACTCATACTCACCGTCTGCAAGTGTAGGCAGCTGAGTGATAATAGTCAGCTGGTCGTCGCTGAGGCTCATGCCGCTTGTGAGGTCCTTATTTACGCCAGGAGCAGTAAGTGTAGCAGATGCGTAGTCGAGCGCCACTTTCTTATCGAATGTGACAGAGATAGTCTTTGTTGTTGCAGGATCGAGCTCGAAGCTCTCGTTTTCAGGCACGCTACTTACCATCACAGCAGGAGACCAAGCAGCCGGCATAGCGTCGATGCTCTCATCAAAATAAGCAGTTTCATTAGCGAAACCAAGCACCTTCATCTCGCTCTCCACGTCAGCACTCGGTCGGCGGTTTGCGTTGTAGATGATCGGGCAATCGGCAGCCGGAGTGAAGCTAACAGTAACCTCGTCGGCATCTTCAGCAGATACACCGTTGAGGAAGATGTAAAGGAATCCGTCGGATTTGCCCTCAAGGAACTCAACATCAGCAGCAGATCCGTTGATTTTCACAGTCACCTGACTCGGGTCGAGTGAGAGTGTGCCGTTGTTTGCATTTGCAAGGGCTGCGATGTTGGTAGGATAACCGAAGTCAAGCTTGATAACGTCGCTGTTGAATGTAGCCTCGTTGAAAGTCACGCCCTTCTCGAGTTTGATGTCGTCGAGTATATACTCACCCGGGTTGTACATGTTGATAGTGATAAAGTAAGCTTCTGGGAACGGGTCTCCCTCCTCAGATACTTTATTACCATTCATGTCAGTCTTTCCAGAATAACTTCCGGAGAGAGCATCCTGGTCAGCCTTGTTGGTGAAGTAAGTCACATAAGAATAATGTTTCCACTCACCATTGCAGTTAGCCCAAGTGTAGTAGTACTGATCGCCTGACTTTGTCGAAATCGGCATGTCGAAATACTCCTTACCGATAGCGATAGAAGACTTGATTTTGTTGGCAGTCTCAACTCCTGTCTCGGCGTTGAAGTGTGAAGGATCAGCCTTCACCCAGAAGCTCACACGGTAAGCCGTGTTGTCCTCGAGCTGAAGGTTACCCACCTTGAAGCCACGATCCCAGGTGTTACCCTCAAGATCCTCAGTGTTATACATTCTGAAACTGTATTCGCCGGAATGGTTGTCGCCGGCGTATGGTTCAGTCCATTCGTCAGCTTCATTCCTGTTAACCCAGTCTCCGTACGTACCACCAGGTGTGTAGGCTTCCTCAGTCGTATACTTCTGGTCGCCTGCCTCAAAACCTAATGATACCACTGTGGTCTGTGCCTGCATAGAAGCAGCTGAAATCAGACCCAGCGCAATCAGAAAGTTTAATTTTTTCATAAGCTGAATTAATTAGTTAATAAAAATGTTATTTAATACAATGATTTATTTTATAATTAACAGATTATCTATTTACTATTTATTAAGCAATTTATATTAAAACATACAAAGCAAATATTAGTAATAGAAATATCAACAAAATTGACGGTGCAAATTTACAAATTAATTATGATATGTGCTTTTTGGCGATGTTACATAAGATTTTTCATACGTTACAAAACTAAAAATAGCATTGAGTTGTTAGTTTATATTAGTCAGAAAAAGGTAAAATGTATCATGAAGCTGCCGCCATCTGATTGATGACAGCCACGATGTCGGAGATATCAGTATGGTTGTCGGCATTGACATCAGATTTGGGATAGTTGGCAGTTCCCGCTATATGGTTGATGACGGCTACGACATCTGAGATATCCACAGATCCGTCCTCATTCACATCGAAGGGGTTGCTATGTTTTTTGAGGTAAGCCTCACGCGTCTCTTCCGTCATCATCAGCTGAACACAGTCAATATAGGTATTGACGTAAGTGGTTACGAAAGAGAAAAGGAAGACATTTGCCCCCTCTTTGAGGTTAAACTCATATTCCTGTGTCCAGGTCCACTCTTTATTTTTCCTGAATGCAACCGCCTTCTGTGCCCCCGCCACTTTCGCTCTCATGGTGACGTTGGCGTTAGGAGCCTGATATCTGATTTTCAGTTTGTAAGCGCCTTCTGCCGGTGCCCAAATTGTGTCTCTGAGTCCCGCAGCGGAGTTGGATCCGAAATCGACGAATCCCTGTCCGCGGTATCCGTCGTGTCCCTGATGATAGCCGTTTGTCCGGTTAGCAGCAATTGACTTGTAATCCATGAACTCCGCCTGATACTCTAACGTGTCGAGATAAACCTCGGGGCGTTTGGGCGCGATGAGCTGTGCAGTTTTATAATCAGAGAGTCTTTCTTCAGCATCCCCCTGACAGCTTATGGTAAGATCGAGCGGACCGTTATGCTTGACAACGACGGTGAACATCCCTTCGTTAAACTCTGAAGTCACTTCCGATGCCACATGCTTAGCACGATCAGTCCACTCAAAGGCAGGATTTCCCATAACACCTGAAACACGAATAGTGTCGGTAGTAGGCTCAAGCTCCCTCATATCGGAAGTTGAGTCCTGTTTTCTATAATTCTGAAGATAGATTTCTATTTTGTCGGCATATTCGGTCATGAGTCCTATGCTATAAGGGGCATAATCGAAATGAATGCTCTCACAAGTGTTGTATTGTAGCGGGATATCCCCTTTCGCCCGTTTTGTGGCATGAGCATAAACTCTCCGTCCGTTTCCGTTATTAACGGAGTAGTCGCCTCTACCTGTAATTGTCTCCTCATACTGATAAGGATTGTATGTCATCCATTTATTTGCGATATGTGACGCATAGATGTCTCCAGTGTATTCCTGTGGGAATAGGCGGTTGAATCTGACCTGCTTGATTGCGTCGGACGAATATGTCGTGTTGAATATCGACTTGTTAACCAAGGTGAGGTGCTCTTTTGCATAGTCATCGAGCAGGTCATAGACCTGCGGAAAGCAAGGATAACGTCCAGTTCGCTTGAACCACCATCGCTGATCGAGCCAGTGGTTGGTATAAGCCTCCCCTCCCCTGTCGTTGTCCCAACGGTAAAGCTTGTCGAACATATTTTCAGGAGTGAGGAACGGGTCTTTCTCCCCATCAGTATTGTTACTCTTGATGTCGTTCTTTACCACAATTTTTGTTCGGTCGATGACCTCTTCGCGTGATGGAATCCGTATAGTTCCATCGAGAACCTTTCGGAAGATGTCCATGTAAAGGTTCTGATACTGCGGATACCACGCCCAGTTTCGGCGTGTGTAACCTCCTACGGTTGAAGTACCGATTTCCCGGCTTGCCTGCCAAGGCACAAGTTCCGGTCCATCGAGTACAGTCTCACCGTCGAGCAGGAAATGCTCCATGACAGGCACAGCACCAGCCGCATGCATATAAGGATTTGACGACGGGTCGTTGTACTGCCATCCACAATCGTCGAACCGGATTCCGATGTTTCCAGCATATCCTCCGACCAGAGCCCCCACGACATTAGACTCAATATCAAGGAAGCAACTTGACATGGTGTATTTCTCGCAGCAGATGAAATGTTCCGGGTCTTCTGTAAGGAGTCTGCACATCTCCGGATTCCGCTTCATATATGCAATCGGCATCATGTCTGCACTATAGAACGCCTGTGTGAAGCTTGTGCAGAAATATCCACCGTACTGTTGGCAGAACTTATAAATCTGCACGAAGGTGTTGAGACGTTGGAGGAAAGTAGGCCAGTTGCCTGAACCATCGTTCTTAGGAGTTCCAAAGTCCCAGAACTGCTCAGCGAAATTCCATCCGAGGAAGTTAGGATATTCCTTGAAATAGCGCTCATAATCGGAAAAGTCTGTGTCGGAGAATCTGTTATGAGCTCCAGAAGAAGGCTGAATCATCGTCCAGACCCGTTTGCTCGCCGTCGCTTTCATCCATGCGTCGCAGACATTTGATCCGCTGTTGCAGACGTTGTCGGAAGCTGATAAAGACAGATTGAAGCAGACGAATGGCAGAATATCCTCTGGAACCATTTCAATGATACGCTCAGGATCAGCATAGTTCCAAGTGTCAATATGGATAATCCACATAGGCTGGCTTGGTGATATCGGGCGTCGCAACGGTACATCACAAGCAGCATTTACCTGCTTGAAAAAAAACGCAAATGATATCGCAAAAGCGATGAAAAAGTAATATCTTCTCATAGTTATTGTGTTAGTTGGTTGTTGTAATTGCAAAGTTAACAAAAAGAATTCAGAAAAACAAGAAACAAGGGTCTTTAATTTCATTTACTAATTACGATTTACCATTTACCTTTTATTCGATTATTTGAACATTTTATTGTGTTATTTGAGTTTCGAAAATTTAAAAGGAAGTTAATTGACCAGTTGAATATTGCTTATTACATGTTTTCTCTGCTATATAAAAAATAAGGAAATAAAAAGGAATTGAGCAGAAGTAGAAAAGGCATAGGAGACAATTATTAGCCGGAAGTTTGTTTAAGCAATAAACGCAGTGGTTTCACGTTTAAATATAAAAAAGATATGACAAAAAAAGAGAAATATGAAGAGGTATATCTTCAGATAGCCTCTTTAGTAGCCGGTGAGAAGGATCAGATAGCGAACATGGCAAATATCAGTTCGCTGCTTCATGAGCAGTTTGGTTTCTGGTGGACCGGTTTTTATCGTGTTGAAAGTGAGGACGATCTTGTGTTAGGCCCATTTCAAGGTCCAGTTGCTTGCACCCGCATCAAGAAAGGCCGAGGTGTATGCGGTACAGCATGGAAAACGGACACCACTCAAGTGGTGCCCGATGTTGAGTTGTTTCCTGGCCATATAGCTTGCAGCAGTGAATCGAAGAGCGAGATAGTGGTTCCGCTCCATGACAAAGATGGTGAAATCATCGGAGTCCTCGACATTGACAGCGCAGAATGGAACACATTTGATGATACCGACCGCTTATGGCTTGAGAAGATTTGTGATTTAGTATTCAGTTGACTGAATCTGGAGAAAACGAGAAGTCAAAACGAAAGTCATTGTAATGTAATTGAGTACACACATAAAGAAAGTCCCAAGAAACTATCTGCAAACAAAACATCTTTTTAACTTCACGAAATCAGTCATCGAGATTGAAGACATATCCAAGTGCAATTGAAAGTTTGTTCTGGCGCGTCTTATACCCCTCGTAAAAATCGTGGTTGGTAGCACCGAATGCATAACTTGCACTGATTTGGAAATTCTTAACACGGAATCTTCCACCCACTTCCCACTGCAGGTTAAAATGATGTGGCCATTCTCCTTTTCCATATTGCTGCCAAGCCTCCGGATAGGAAACATAACGATAGTATGGACGACCATAGCTCCAGTCATAGACCACTTCACCGTATTCACAGTTGTATGATCCGTACATTGCCCATTGTAGTCCGATACCACCAAAGACACTGAATGAAATGTCTCGTGAGAGCGGGAATCTCCATTGTGCATGAATCGGCACATATAGGTTATGCTCAGAGAAGTTGTCAAAATCATAATCGTGAACCACCTTACTGTCAGAGATGTAGCACTCATAGAACAGTCCTGTGTCGAGTCCTAATCCAATGGGCAGACATGGTGCATACTGAAAACCGATTTGAATACCATGCAGTTTCTTGTCCTTCTCTCCCCAAAGGTTTTCATGCCAAGTGTAGGATCCAAAATCGGTGCTCCATCCTTTGTTCACATATCCAAGAACTATTCCGTAGGGAGCATCCTCATGTCCTCCAGAGAACAATGCTGACTGTGCGTTAGCTGTAAGAGCCGTAACAGCCCAAAAAGATAATAGTAAAAATTTTTTCATAATTCATATATTTTATTGTGAGTTAAATTCTCATGAAAAAAGTAAGTTTTTGACGAAGACAGGATAACGAGACGTTTGTTCTGCTTACGATGGTCAATTATCATCCAAATCATATTTATATGAAGGTATAAAATATCTTTACCCAAAAGAACAAAAATGGGAGAGGACGAGACTACCACTCGCTGTCAAAAGTCATAATATTATTTGTTTAGTTTGAAAACGACCGGCATAACATATCGGCAATTCACTTTATGTCCCTGATGTTCAGCAGCAAACCATCGTGGCATAGCCTTTACCATTCTGACAGCTTCCTTATCACACTCAGGAGAGAGGCTATGCAGTACCTTTATGTTGTTGATAAATCCCTTCTTATCAACAATAAAGCTAAGCAAAACTCTACCTTCAACATTGTCACGAAGTGCCTTTTCGGGATATTGAAAATTAGCAGACATCCATCGCACGTAAGCATCCATACCTCCTGGGAACTGTGCTATTTTGTCTGGTTTTTCGTATATTTGCTCATCGTTGTAGTCCTGGTCGTTGATTTCTCTACCAGCCTGTACCTGTGCTGACACAAGCATCGTTGAAAAAAGCATGATGCTGAGCAAAAATAAAAACTTTTTCATAATATTCATTTTTTATAAGAAATATTGGAATCAAGAGAACTATGGGGATTAGGGAGGGTAAGGATCCTCTATAACACACATATTCATCACAATCTCCGCAAATTTACGTCTTTTCAATCAAACATACAAATAAATACAAAAATAGTTAATGTTAAAAAGGACTATTTCTTTCAAGAATCGTAAGATTATCCATTTAAGAATTAAAAAAAGACAAAAAGAGAAAGAAATAAAAGCTGTAATTTTGCATCAGAATAGGAGAAGACAAATTATTTACACTATACAATTTATTTGGATATTGAAAAGATGTGAAGCCCAGAAGACGAGATTATATTTTTTTAAATAGAAACAAAACATTTACACACACAAAATATCAAACAAAAATGACACGTGGATTCCTATTGTTTATCTGCCTGGTAAGTGCGATGGGCGGTTTGCTCTTCGGCTACGACTGGGTGGTGATTGGCGGAGCGAAGCCATTTTATGAGCTTTATTTCGGCATATCCGGTTCACCTTTTATGCAAGGTTTGGCGATGACGACAGCATTAATCGGATGTCTGTTCGGTGCGATGGTAGCCGGCAGTTTATCAGACAAGTATGGGCGAAAACCATTATTGATGACTTCGGCAGTATTATTTACTGTAAGTGCTATTGCCACAGGTCTGTTTAATGATTTCACGCTTTTCAACATCGCCCGTTTCATCGGCGGTGTAGGCATAGGTGTGGCAAGTGCGCTCAGTCCGATGTATATCGCAGAGGTAAGTCCGGCTCATCTTCGTGGCCGTTTAGTGAGTTTGAATCAGATGACGATTGTTCTTGGAATATTAGCAGCTCAGATTGTGAACATGCTTCTTGCAGAACCAGTTGACGAGAGCCAGAACTATTCAGTTCTTCTGACAACTTGGAACGTTCAGACAGGTTGGCGCTGGATGTTCTGGGCCGAGACAGTTCCCGCCGCCCTGTTCCTGTTACTTTCGTTTTTCATTCCAGAAAGCCCTGTTTATTTGAAGATGAAAGCCATGCGCAATCATTCATCAGAGAAAGATAATGGCATCGTTTCCACACGTGCCGGCCTTCGCGAACTGTTTCAGAAAAAATACTTCCGAGTTTTGCTGTTAGGCTTAGTGATTGCTGTATTTCAGCAGTGGTGCGGCACAAACGTAATTTTCAATTATGCAGAGGAAATCTTCACAAGTGCCGGTTTCAATGTTGACGGCATGTTCATCAATATAGTTATAACAGGCATAGCAAATGTGATATTCACTTTTGTCGCTCTATTCACAATAGACCGTTGGGGCCGTCGTAAACTGATGCTGACTGGTGCGATAGGTCTTTCACTGATTTATCTGATTCTGGGAACCTGCTATGCGATGAATGTAACCGGCGTGTTTATGGTGGTGCTTGTAGTTGCCGCAATCAGCTGCTATGCTATGACGCTTGCACCTGTGACCTGGACATTGCTGTCGGAGATATTTCCTGACCGTGTGCGTGGTATTGCAATGGCCACATGTACATTTGCACTTTGGATTGGATGTTGTACACTGACTTTCACATTTCCTCCGATGAACGCCGCACTTGGTTCAAGCGGTTCATTCTGGATATATAGTGCCATTTGTTTTGCAGCGTTTATCTATCTCTTCCGCCGTTGTCCTGAGACAAAAGGGAAGACACTGGATGATCTGGAAAAAGAACTTGTGAATGAAAAATTTTTTTAATGAATAGTGAAAAGTGAATTTACTTTGTAAATGATTTATATGATAAAGGATTTTTGGGATGAAGAATGGAGAACGAAGAATGAAGATTTTTTTGTGAAAAATGAAAAATGTATTTAGTTGCAAAACTTTTTTGATGGTGATTATTGAAGAAGGAAACAGAGATGCAAGAAAAAATACAAGCCAACAATTATATCAAGTAAAAAGAAAAGATTGAAATAACACAAAACAAAAACATATCATGACAAAAGCAAAAGCATGGCGCGAGGAGGTTGTAATACCAACCTACGAAGTAGGTCAACCAGAGAAGAACCCGATATTTTTAGAAAAGCGTGTTTATCAAGGTTCCAGCGGTGTGGTCTATCCCTACCCTGTCATTGAATCGATATCAGATGTAAAAACCGACAAAACCTATCATGCCGTTTTTATAGAAAATGAATACATTAAAGTGATGGTACTTCCCGAGTTAGGCGGACGTATTCAGATGGCCTACGACAAGGTAAAGGAGCGTCATTTCATCTATTATAATCATGTAATCAAACCAGCGCTGGTGGGTCTTGCCGGTCCTTGGATTAGTGGTGGCATTGAATTCAACTGGCCCCAGCACCACCGTCCTTCCACCTATATGCCGGTTGACTGCACGATAGAAGAGCACGATGACGGAAGTGTGAGCGTGTGGGTGAACGAACGTGAACGAATGTTTCATCAGCAAGGTCAGGCAGGTTTCACCCTCCGTCCAGGCTGTGCCTATCTTGAAATCCACGGACGTCTTTACAACCCTACGGAACTGCCACAGACATTCCTCTGGTGGGCGAACCCAGCTGTAGAGGTGAACGCCCACTATCAGAGCGTGTTTCCACCTGACGTAAATGCCGTATTCGATCACGGGAAGCGTGCTGTAAGCAGTTTTCCGATAGCCACCGGAACTTATTATAAGATGGACTACTCCGCAGGTGTAGATATCTCCAACTATAAAAACATCTATGTGCCCACCTCGTACATGGTTGCCAAATCGAGATACAATTTCGAAGGCGGTTATGAGAACGACAGCCACGGCGGCATGCTTCACGTAGCAGATCATCATGTGTCGCCCGGCAAGAAACAATGGACATGGGGTAACGGTGACTTCGGCCGTGCCTGGGACCGTAACTTAACAGACAACGACTACGGTGACGGCACTTTCCGCCCATATATAGAGCTGATGGCTGGAGTCTATACTGAGAACCAGCCAGATTTCAGTTGGTTGATGCCATACGAGGAGAAGCGTTTTGTGCAATATTTTATGCCATACCGAGAGTTAGGCATGGTGAAGAATGCATCGAAGGATCTGATGTTGAATGTGGAGGAGATTTTGTCAACGTCACAATGTAATGAGACATTCAACGAACAGACGGGGCATTCAAAACATGATAACGAGAAGCATCTCTCTACTCAAAAAGATGCAAGGAGCAGAAAAGTCCGTGTGATGGTTTTTGGTACGAGCAATCAGACTGTGGAGGTTGTTCTGAAAAGCAAGAGAGGCGAGATATACTATGACCAGACCATTATGGTTTCACCAGAAAAACTGCTAGACGAAGTGGTTAATGTGAAAGATGAGTCCATACATAATCTCCGCCTTGAGCTATTGAAATCGGGGCGCATCGTGCTTGACTGGGAGGCTGAACCCGATGTAATCACTCCAATTCCTGATGCCGCGGAAGCAGCTTTGCTTCCAAGTGAGATTAAGACGACCGAGCAGCTGTTTCTTACCGGTCTTCATTTAGAACAATACCGTCATGCCACATGGTGTGCACTCGATTACTATGAGGAAGCCCTTCGCCGAGATCCCGACGATGTTCGCTGTAACAACCAGACAGGCTTATGGTATCTCCGTCGTGGCAGGTTTGCCAAAGCCGAGCCCTATTTCCGCAAAGCCGTGAGAGTGCTTCAGAAACGAAATCCGAATCCTTACGACGGTGAACCACTGTATAACCTTGGGCTTTGTCTGAAATACCAGGGGCAATTACAAGAGGCATACGACTGGTTTTACAAATCGACATGGAACCGCGGCTGGCAGGATGCAGGTTATCTGTCGTGTGCCCAAATCAGCTGTGCGCTTGGCCATTATGAGGATGCGCTTTATGAGGTTGAGCAGTCGTTAGTAAACGGCTGGCACAACCACAAAGCACGAGCTCTGAAACTATGGCTGCTGAAACAGACAGGTGCAAATGAATCCGCCATCAGTCATTTTGCGTCAGAATCTCTCTCCATTAATCCGTTCAACTATGCCATATTATATGAGTGTGGTGACATAGAGAAAATGAAAATCCTCATGCGTGGCGATGCAAATAATTATGATGAGCTGGCACTCGACTTTGTGGCAGCCGGTCTTTATACAGATGCATTGTCGATCTGGGAAATTGCTATTGAAGAAAATGCAACAACCGCCATGACCTATTATTACATCGCCTGGCTGACCGGTAAGGATAAAGACCATGAAGCAGCTATGCGCCAGTCTATTGACTACTGTTTTCCCAACCGTTTAGAGGCGGTTCTTGCTCTTCAAAGTTTCACTGACGATATCCATGCCCTCTATCTGCTGGGCTGCCTCTACTACGACAAACGACAGTATGATGCAGTTGCAACCTGTTGGGAGAACAAGGCTTTTGAAGGTCGCGAGAATGAGATTGCAGGCTATCTGCGAGGTATGGCATTACTGACATACAATCACAGAAGGGATGAGACGGACTTCGCAACTAAAGCCCTTGATTACATGGAACGTGCATTTGCTGCAGACGAAAGTGATTCACGCATATTCATGGAGCTTGACCAGCTATACAAAAAACTACAGAAGCCCCATCAGTTCCGTCTTGCCAAACTGCAATCCCATCCTGAACTGACATCGAAGCGTGACGACCTAGTGCTTGAGGAAATCACTCTTCTCAACCAACTGGGCCGATATGCAGAAGCGAAGTCAAAGCTCGACAGTCATATTTTCCATCCATGGGAAGGCGGCGAAGGCAAAGTGAGCGGTCAGTATCAGCTGTCGCGTCGCGAACTGGCAAAGGAACTGATCAAATCCGGTAAGGATTATCAGCAGGCAATTGCTTTGCTTAATGAATGTCTGAAATTTCCTCCCAACCTTGGTGAAGGCAAGCTATACGGAGCTCAAGACAACGATTTTTATTTCTATCTTGGTATCGCTTTCGACCGCCTGGGAGAGCACGAGAAAGCAATGGAAATGTGGCGTAAAGGCACGGTAGGCCCAACCGAACCGGCAGCAGCCATGTATTACAACGATGCAAAACCCGACAAGATTTATTTTGCAGGATTGTGCTTTCATGCCTTAGGTGAGAACGACAAGGCTCGAAGTCTTTTCCATAAGCTTATCAGCTATGGCGAGCAACATTACTACGACCATGTGACGATGGACTATTTTGCTGTATCGCTGCCAGACCTGCTTGTCTGGGACGGTGATTTAGACCTTCAGAACCGAATACATTGCAATTACATGCTAGCCTTAGGTTATGCAGGACTGGGTGAAAAAGCCCAATTCAAACGTTATATCGATGCTGCGGTATCTCTTGACATCAACCATCAGGGCATAATGGCGTTAAAAAGGGATTTTTCAAGTGAAAAGTGAAAAGTGAAAAGTGAATCGTGTAGTTACTATTAAGGATTGAAAGAGTAATATTTTATGGATTGTTTTATCATGTCAGTTTTTTTGTGTAACTTCGCAAAAAGAATTACAGAACATTATTAAAAATGGGAGACCTTTTATATATTTTAGTACTGGCAATTGTTGTAACAATCCACGAGTTAGGCCATTATTTCCTGGCCCGCGGTATGGGTGTTCGGGTGAAGAAACTTCAGATTTTCTTTTTCCCTTTATATTCGTTCAAACCATCAGTCTCAAAACTTACCGGCAGAAAGACCTCATGGCGCGACACGACCTACTCCATCGGCTGTATTCCCTTTGGTGGATACACTATGTTTGAGAACCAACCCCAAAGTGTTGTTATTACCGACAGTTATGGTCAGAAACACACAGTTGACTATAACACCTATCTGAAAATCAAGGGAATGTCGTCACAGGCTGACAACGGGCATGACACCTATTACAACACAAAACCAGCCTGGAAGCGTTTTCTGATTTCCATTGCCGGTGTGCTGTTTAATCTACTGACTGCGTTTCTTATCTATCTCATTTTCGTGATGATAAGCGACACAGGTAACTCAGCCGGATTCTGGCAGTCTGTTTCTGCCACTTTTGAGTTTATCTGCTACACCGTTGGTTCCACCTTCTCGAACATTCTGTCAATGGTAGGCATTCATTTAGGTCAGCCCACCATATCATCCGGCAATTACGATTTGATTCTATCGTTTTGGGATACAGCACAATCTCATTCATTCGTGAAATATATCGCAGACTTGTCGTGTGTGTTAGCACTGATTAACATTCTCCCTATTCCACCTCTTGACGGCGGTCAAGCCACTTTTGAGATATACGAGATGATTACAGGGAAAGAGCCAAGCGACAGTTTCAAGCGTAGTGCCTCAATCATCGGTTCAATCGTCTTTATTGTGGTTTTCTGGATTCTGCCGATGCTCCGGTGAACCAATATTTCCTAGCTAAGAAGAAACTCGAAACTTTGGAATGATGGTATTTCATTATCCACAAAGTTTCGAGTTTTTTAATAATCAGTTTATCAACGAAGTGATGACCGTTTCAAGTTCGTTAAGCGGAATCATGTTCGGTCCGTCACTGAGAGCCTTGTCAGGGTCAGGATGTGTTTCAAAGAAAAATCCATTGGCACCGAATGCCTTAGCAGCCAGTGCCATAGCCGGAATAAACTCGCGGTTACCTCCCGTTTTTCCTCCAGCTGCTCCGGGACGTTGTACAGAATGTGTGCAATCCATAATAACGGTGTCTGTGAACCGCTTCATGTCGGGAATATTCCTGAAATCAACCACAAGGTTGTTGTATCCGTAGATATTGCCACGTTCGGTAAGCCACACGTTGTTGTTGCCTGAGTCACGAACTTTCTGCACGGGAAATTCCATGTCGAGCCCAGAAAGGAACTGCGCTTTCTTGATGTTGACCGTCTTACCCGTCTTCGCCGCAGCCACAAGGAGATCGGTCTGCCGACATAAAAATGCAGGAATCTGCAACACATCCGCCACTTCTGCCACCGGCCCTGCCTGATATGCCTCATGAATGTCGGTAAGGATTTTAAGTCCGAATTTGGATTTTACATCCTGAAGCATCTGCAGTCCTTTTTCCATCCCCGGTCCTCGGAAAGAACGAATGGACGTGCGGTTCGCCTTATCGAACGATGCCTTGAATAAAATGTCGATTTGATATTTGAGGTTTAAGCGCACAAGTTCTTCCGCTACACACGCTAAGAGTTCGGATGACTCTATGACACAAGGTCCTGCAATGAAAAGCATATTATTATAATTGGGAGTTATATTCCTAGGTAATAGGAAGTTAATTCTTCGAATTGGAGTTAATATTCTTTGAAAATGGAAGTTAACGAGCCTGCGGCACGTGGAAGTAAGTCCTGCTAATTGTAGGATTATTAAAGATGCACTACAGCGCGTCTCTCTTTTCAAGAGTGCTGATGGTTGATGCAGATACCCTGGAGATACCAGTGATAGAGGCGATGAATACCTTCATCAATATCGATTTTATGGTGCCATCCAAGCGAATGAAGTTTAGAGACATCTGTCAGTTTCTTAAGTGTTCCGTCTGGTTTGGAACTATCCCATTGAAGCTTGCCCTTAAAACCGATCTCAACCATGATCTTCTCGGCCACCTCCTTGATGGATATTTCCTTCCCCGTTCCGACATTGATGTGGCAATTACGAATCTCGTTGATGTTGTCTGCATTTATGTCCTCCTTATACGTGTCTTTGAAATCAACGTTGAGCAGCACATGAACAGATGCATCAGCCATCTCCTCGCTCCAGAGAAATTCACGCATTGGTTTACCTGTTCCCCAAAGTGTGACCGTCTCATCAGTGATGCCATAAAAAGCAAGCACCTTCCTGATTTCGTTCTCATCAGATTCGGCATTAACCACTACTTTCTCACCATTCTTCATCATGCTGACAGGCCGTAGTCCGATATCCTTCCGTACAGCTTCCCAATTGTTCTCATTAAGGCATTTTGCCAAATAAATCTTTCTTATCATAGCTGGCAGCACATGGGAGTTCTCCAGATGGAAATTGTCGTTAGGTCCATAGAGATTTGTGGGCATGACTGCGATATAGTTCGTGCCATACTGCAGGTTGAAACTTTCGCACATTTTTAATCCAGCTATCTTTGCAATAGCGTAAGGCTCATTTGTATATTCCAGTGGTGAGGTAAGGAGACAGTCCTCAGGCATTGGCTGAGCAGTCTCACGCGGATAAATACAAGTGGAACCGAGGAAAAGCAGCTTCTTCACGCCGTGTTTCCAACTATCTCCAATGACGTTCTGCTGAATCTGGAGGTTCTGATAGATGAAATCAGCGCGGTAGCGAAGATTAGCCATAATTCCACCCACATGCGCCGCAGCAAGCACAACCGCCTCCGGTTGTTCTTCGTCAAAAAAGGATTTTACCGCCATCGGGTCGAGCAAATCAAGCTCTTTGTGGCTTCTTCCAATCAGATTTTCATATCCTCTGCTTTTGAGATTGTTCCAGATAGCAGATCCAACCAGTCCATTGTGACCGGCTACATATATCTTTGTGTTTTTTTCTAATGACATACGTCTATATTTTTATATTATTATAATAATTTGCAAAGTTAGCAATAATTTTTCAGTTAGTATTAAAAATGGCTGTAAAAACTTTGATTAATTGGCTCAAATGCTTATCTTTGCAAAATATTGAAGGCGAGAATACGAGAAAACAAGTAGCCGAGAAGACAAGAAGACAAGAAATTAAAAATCCACAAAAATAAAAACGACATGAAACAACGACTAATGACCCTAATGATTGCTGCATTGTCCGCAATCAGTCTGAATGCTCAGCAGACGACACTGGAAGAAATCACACAAAACCGATTTCTCTGTGCCAGCAACTACCTTGACTACGACAACTATCCTGCAACAGAGAAGCTTACAAAAACTCCGAAAGGTTATGAAATCTATTATCTGTCCCATTATGGTCGTCATGGTTCTCGCTGGCTTCTGAACGAGAACGACTATCTGAACGTAATTAAACCGCTCCGCAAAGCAAAGGAACAAGGAAAGATTACATCAACAGGCGAAGAAGTGCTTCGTAAGTTAGAGGCATTCTATCCCTGCACGATCAACCGTCTGGGCGACCTCACCCATGTAGGTGAGCGCCAGCATCATGGTATCGGCCGTCGGATGACAGAACATTTCCCAGAGCTATTCTCCACAAAAAACATTCCCATTGATGCCCGTAGCACCGTCGTGATACGCTGCATCCTGTCGATGACAGCAGAATGCGAAGAACTATCGTCTTTCAATAAGACCGCCCGCATACACAATGACGTGAGCCAGGCTTTCCAGTACTATCTGAATGCCCCATTGGACAGCCGCCTTCGTCGTCACAGCCGTGAAGGATGGCGTGTGATAGACAGTTACCGCGACAAGCTGACCGATTCAGACCGTTTGATGGGCTTGTTGTTCTCTGACCCGACGTGGGCAGCAGACAGCGTGAAAGGCAAATCTTTCGTCCGTGGTCTGTTTGAGGTTGCAACCAACATGCAAAGCCATGACCAATATGAAGAGTTGCTAGACCTGTTCACCACGGAAGAGTGTTATCATCAATGGCAGATTCGCAATATAGACTGGTATCTCCGCCATGGTGCCGCCCCTCAGACCGGTGGACTGATGCCGTTCAGCCAAAAAGACCTACTTAAGAACATCATCGCCACGGCAGATACTGTTAGACAGAAACAGGCAACACTTCGATTCGGTCATGAAGTATGCGTGATGCCTCTAGCATGTCTTCTTGAGTTAGGCAACTGCGGTGCCCAGGTAGAAAATCTTGACACACTAGACCATGTGTGGCGCAACTATAACATCTACCCTATGGCATGCAATATCCAACTGGCTTTCTACCGTCCGAAAAAAGGCAAGTCCGGCGATATTTTAGTGAAAGCCCTGCTGAATGAGCGTGAGGTGAGTCTTCCAATTCCAACCGACCGTTATCCCTATTATAAATGGACCGACCTACGAAATTATTACAAAGAAAAAATCGCACGATATGAATCCTTGGGTGAAGACGAGTAGTCTGTTGGCATTGCTGGCTGTTTTCTTGTTCGGATGCGGCAGCCAGCAAAGCCGCATAGAAAAAGCCTCCGCTCAATCAGTTCACGTGCGTGAACAACTGACAGCGCGTTCGTTCCGCATCCGAGTGGATTATATGTTTCCTCAGCGCTATCCGAGCCGTCCTGTTATGTCGGAATTCTGGTTAGAGCTGAAAAAAGACCGTGTGAACTCCTACCTTCCCTATTTCGGACAAGTTCAGTCGCCCAGTCCTTATAGTCAGGACGAGGGACTGAATTTTGAGACAGAAATCCGAAATTATACAGAAAAACGTAATGAACACAAGCACAGGACAGAAATTCTGTTCAACGCTAAATCATCCAGCGACTACTTTCTCTACAAAATCTTTGTGTATGACGACGGAAACGCAGAGATAGACGTTCATAGCAACCGCCGTGATTATATTCGATTCTCGGGAGAATTGGAATAAGCTGAAAGGGTCGCTTCGTTCAAAATGTGTTGATAATACATTTAGAAAAATATTCAAAAAGTTTTTGAGAAGATTTCAGCCGATTAACAATAAACTACTGATAATGAAAAAAATTACTACGACTTTACTTTTTTTGTCTGCATTCCTCATGCCAACAATGAGAGCACAAAGCGGTGGCAGCCCTACAGAGGGTGTGTTGACAAGTGAGTTTGTGAGTGAAAGCGAAATGAAAGCTGATTTGCTTCAGATGCTTGCCGACTTCTCCCTTTACATGAAAAACAACTGGAACCAGTGTGTGTCCACCAACTCCATCAATGAGTCCTGCGGATACTTTTCTGGTGAGCAGTCAGCCGCAAACAACGAGCAGGGCGTTCGTCCCAATGCTGATTTGTCGATGATTTGTGCCTTTCTTATGAAATACGGCAAGCCAGCGGGTGTAGCCCTTCCCAATGGTGTCAGTTGGAATGACATAGAGGAGATGGCGATGAAATCCCTTATATTCGCTTACTCCACCCACAAGGCCAATAAACTGAAAGTATGCTCTGGTAACACCTACTGGGGTTCAGTAAGTACAAGTGACCACGTATGGGAATCGAGCCTTTGGGCTATGTCGGTTGCCTACTCCGCTTTCTTCCAATGGGACAAGTTGAGCGAGAATCAGAAAGGCTATGTCAAAAAGATGCTCACTGCTGAGTGTAATTATGAGCTGAGCCGCAGCATTCCAACGGGCTTTGCCGGCGACACAAAAGCAGAGGAAAACGGCTGGGAGGCAGATATTCTCGCCGCCACCCTCGGTCTTTTCCCCGACGACGAGTTAGCAGCCCAGTGGTATGAGCGTATGCGCCTGTTTGCCATCAACAGCTATTCACATGCCACGGATGCCCAGAAGCCGAGTCCGTTAGACCCCAACTATAACGGTTACAGCCCTTCAGACCTGTTCAAAGGGAAGAATCTCTATGACGACTACACACTCCAGAACCACAACATGTTCCACACGAGCTACCAGAACGTTGTAATGCAGGAGCTTGGGGAGGCAGCCCTAGCCTTGAAGATGTTCCAACTTGGCACAACCGGAACAGAAAAATGGAAATCGAACTCTCTGATGCACAACAATCAGGCAGTGATGGACAATATCCTGAACTGGCTTGCTACCGCTGACGGGGAGCTTGCCATGCCGAATGGCAACGACTGGAGCCTGTTCTTATTCGACCAAATCACATCATACAGCACACAAGCCTGCTTCAACCGCGACCGTAACGCACTGTTGCTTGAAAACCTGGCATATAAAAATATCAAAGCTCGTCAAAGCACAACCAGAGACGGCTCATGGCTGCTCCGTCCCGACGTAGCACAACGGAGAATGGGTGTTGAGGCACACCGTGTGATGATGACCTACCTGATGCACGATTTGATGCCGACCTCTGACCTTTCCCCTCTCACATGGGATGAATTCCGAGAGAAGCATTCAATGACCAAATATTTCCCGGCCCAGAACATCATCCGCAATATGTCGAAGGATCGGTTCACCTGCTTCTCGTGGAACACATCCCTCCCCGACTACTCGGGCGTGATTGTTCCGAACAGCGTTGACAAAGCCAAGATCATGGTACCGTTCCGTACTCACCATACCGGGAACCTCTTAGGAGTCTATAGTAAAGCTGACTATAACGTGAGTGTGCCTGGCCGCTATGCCATGTATCCCGACGCATACGCCATGAATGGTGTTGTGACATTCAACAGCATCCCTCAAGCGTTCTGTCTGTATGCCACAAGCGGCAATGCCGTCATCCTCATCGACGCTCTAAAAGCCACCTCCGCCACCACGGTTTCCTCTGAGCAGGGCGGCATGATGGGCATTTCAGTAGATGAGTTCACCAAAAGCGAACGCACCATCTACTATCAGGGCGGCAGTACCACAACAAACGGTTCGAGTTACTCCACCTGGACCAGTCCCTGGTCGAACATCGACAACTATCTGGGATTTGTTGTGACGAATCACGGTGAGACGATAACCGGTGCCTTCGGTGACCGTAGCAACAACAACTCCATCATGACCGCCAAAATCTATCCAAGCTACAATGGCAGCAGCAGTTCCGTGGGAACTTCAATGAACCATATCCGTGGCTTCGTTTATTACACTGGCGTGACAGCATCAGAAACCCATGCCTTATCTGATGCCGTTGTTGATCTGACCACCCAGTCCAGCTGGCCAGAAGGGTGGCATGGTCTGCTTGTCCCCGATCCAGACGGTACTTACTATTTGATACTCTCAAATTTGTTTGCTGATGACAACACCCCTTGGGAAGACCTGACCGTAAGCTGTCCCCAGGGGGCTCCGGTGTTCACTCAGGTGACAGCCATCTCGGGCAAAAACTCTACGAGCACATTCTACTGTGTGAAAAACTTCAACATCGCCAATGAGCTGAAGATATTCATCCAGGGGGCTAAAAATCTGAAAGCCATTCAGGAAGATGGGAACAGCCGCGCCGCCTATCTGATGAACGAAGGGACAAGCCCCGAAAACCTCACCATCACAATTATTGATAATAACGGCATCCCTCAAAGCAAATCCATATCTGTTCCCGCCAGTTCTTCCGTCTATGTGGATTTGTACGGCAACGACATCCGATTAACAGACAGCTCTTTCCCCGGGAATTACCGCAACGTGGCATACGGGAAGTCAGTTGACGCCAACAGCTATGACGGTGCCCACCTCCCATTCGCCACTATCGACAACGACGGCAGCACCTACTATAAGAGCCTGAACAACGCATCGAGCGGTACGGAGTATCTGTCCGTGAACCTGCGTAACAATTATAGTATAAACAAAATTACAGTGAAGCCTCAGAGTGGTCAAAATGGTCTGTCATCTGTGATTGCCTCTTACGGAACTACCGAAGGATCCTACACCGCCATTCCCGGTGTAAACAGCACAACCGATTCAGACGGCACCATCACTCTTACATTCAATGCCGTTAATGCAAGCTATGTTAAGCTTCAGCTTCTTGGCAGCTCCCAAGTGGCAGTGAACCAAATCGGCATCTATGGTGAGGAAAGCAATGAAAAAGGCAATGAAGATGAAGAGACAGAGAATCTGTTAAAAAAAAATCCCTCATTCGAAGAAGATGATATAAACACGCTTCCACCAGTGAATAACGCTTTGGACGGTCTTCGCGGTTACACATGTGCTCAACCCACGGGATGGACAATAAGTGGCACCAGCGTAACCCAACTACTTGTGACTTCGAACTGCTATGCAGACAATAATTTCGGTCAAATAGGATCCATCCCCGACGGCAGCCAAGCATATTATTTGCGACAGGGATGGAGCAACGGCTCAACTACTCTGACAACCAGTGAAACACTCCCAGCAGGCACCTACCGTCTTAGCTGTAATTACAAATCGGGATATGCCAATTCAGCCACCTCATCGTTCACCCTTTCCTGCTGCGAAAAGAGCAGCAACAGCATTACCTTCAATCAAGGCTCCCTCAGTAATTGGCAAACAGCCACAGTGGATTTCACTTTATCTTCTGAGCAATCTGTCAATGCCACCGTTACTATCAATTGGGTATCAGGCGGCAGTTGTGTGATGTTCGACAATTTCCGTATTGAGAAACTGGAAACAAACGACCAATCCTCCATCAACAAAGCCAATCTTATCTCCAACGGCGGAGACGCTACTTTTCTGCTCTCAGATCCGACATGTGAAGAAACTGGTAAATGGAAAAACGCCTCTCTCATCAGCTGGCTGGCGGAGAGCTGGCGAGGGGGTGGTGTCAACGGTTATCAGGAGCGCACATCAAACGGTACCATCTATCAGCAAATAAGCAACATGCCTGCCGGAACCTATAAGCTAGTTGCCGCCCTTCGTGCCAACACAGGCTGTAAAATAACTCCAAGACTGAACAACACCTCAGGCGAAACGTTCACTGGTACGGGCAACAACAACACCTCCGTTGCCCAGATTAACACTAACGGCATTCAGATGCCATACGACAAAGACCGTGGTTTCGCTTCACAGAACAGCACCTGCCGTGGATGGCAATGGGGGTCTGTTACAGCTAACATGCCAGAAGACGGCACACTCACTGTGGCATTCGATATGGCAGGAAACTCCTGGATGAGCATAGACGACGTCCACCTTTATTATATAACTGACGGCACAACCACCTATTATGAATCAGTGAAGACCACCGACACGGAAGACAACCTGATAGAGACCACCCTACCATTAACCTGCGACATCATTTTGGCCAATCCGAATACGTTAGTGAAATCCCCGAATCCGATATATACCCCGTCAGGCCCAATGAACAACAACATGTCAGAGGAAACAATAAATACCCTGATGCTCTACGATGGTTATTCTTTCCGTTGCGATGTACCTTCCTTCACCATCGGTTCCGGCAGCTATATGCGCCAAATACCAACAGACATCTGGGACACTGTCATCTTACCATACGAAGTATCCAGCAATGAACATATTCAGTTCTACGCACTAAGAAGCGTAAACAGCAACAGCATGTATTTTGAAGAAGTGGATAAAGTTCCCGCTAACACCCCAGTGGTTTTCCGATGTCTTCAACCCTCAAATTCGAGCGTAAGTTTCCCTTCAACTAATTCAAATGGAGTCGGCACTGATAAGGAACAAGTTCAAGACCTGACCAGTGCCTCTGGTTGGACTGCATACGGCAATTACGATGCAACACATCACTTAGGCTCAGATGAAACCTCCTATTATATCTTTCAAGATAAGTTATGGTTGCGCGAAGGCGGTTTGGAAGTAAATCCATTCAGATCATATTTCACATACGATGGAGACTTGTTGTTTTTCCCCCCACTTGACCTAGCAGATAACGTGCCAACAAAAATAGAAGAAGTGCCCATGACTCCACACCTATTCCCCAATAATATGTTTTACAGATTGTCAGGTCAGCGTGTAACGCATCCCACTAACGGCATCTATATTATTAATGGTAAAAAGATATTAATCAAATAGTTGAGTATTCCTAGAAGGCTGCATTGACAACTCAGCATACCACATTGATCAAGTGAGCTTCAATCCGTGGATGCAGATGGCATCGTATGATGTTTGATTTATCTCAAGAATTGTGGAATTTGAGAATTTATTCAAACGAATTATGAGTATATAAAGTAAGACAGCCCTATAATAATGGGCGGAAGTGGGTTTATTCACTTCCGCCCATTATTATAGTTGGCAATTGTCAATTGTCAAAATGTTCTGAATTATTAAATTTGCTGTTCAATATTCCAGACGAAAGCCCGGAGTCCAAGCATTTCGTTGTTAACATCCAGCTCGTGGAGACGCTCCATGAGCTTTTCCAGTTTTTCCTCGGGCACGATGGTAAGGATAGCAGAATTCATCGTTGGCCATGCATGGCTTCCAAGGTGAGGGTCGCCAGTATTTGATCCAGCTCCCATCACCTGTGGGAACAAGGTATATCCTTTAATAGTGAGTCTGTCGAGCACTTCAGCGATATTCTCCTGATGCGCCTGGTCGTATGCTATGAAAACGGCTTTCATTGAAATAATTTACGATTTACAATTTATTTAGAAATTACAATATTTAAATATTTAATTTTCAACAACTCAGCATTATTCAGAAACAAAAAACTCAAACATTTAAGATACAATGATTTAGCAGACAAACATCTTATTAAGAGGAAATGATATTCCATAGTAACAGGTAGTGAACAGGACGGAATCAGCTTTCCTCTTGTTCATGCTTAGTTGAACTCTTAGAGTGTTTGAATGTCTCTTCAGACTGGTGTTCTTTCCAATAAGCATCGAGCTCACGTTGCTTTCTGAGCTTCTTCCGTTTGTTTTTGATGCCGTTGGAACCAAAGATACAGAACATTGAAGGCACATAAATCAGTGTGAGTATTGTGGAAACAGTCAGACCACCAATTACAGACACACCCAGAGGGCGCCACATTTCGGCTCCGACCCCATGTCCGACAGCCATTGGCACCATACCGAGGATTGTAGTTAGCGATGTCATAAGGATAGGCCTCAGACGGCTTCTTGCCGCCGCAACCGAACTACGTATAAGTCCATATCCCCTTTCACGTAGCAACTGAGTGTAGTCGATGAGCACAATACCGTTTTTCACCACAATACCGATAAGCATGATGCCTCCGAGAATAGACATGATGTTCAAGTTCGTTCCCGTCATGCAAAGTGCAAGAATGATACCCGATGCAGCAAAAGGCACAGAAAGCATGATAATAAACGGATAGGTCAATGATTCGAACTGTGCTGCCATGACGATAAACACAAGAATGATAATAAGCATTCCAAGTACACCGAGGTCGCGGTTGGAATCCTGCTGGTCTTCGTATGATCCAGCCACCTGAACTGTGATACCCGCCGGAATATCCATATTCTCATAAATCGACCTGCCGTATTCCACACCGTCAGAAAGAGCATATCCGTCTTTCAGCACAGCAGTTACCGTTGTGATACGCTGTCTGTCCTTACGCTCGATGGTAGGTGGCATAGCAGATTCCTCTATAGTGGCAATGTCGCGCACTCTGATGTTACCAGCCTGTGAAGGCACAAGCATATCCAAGATATCTTCCACGGACTTTCTCGCATCGGGCTCATATCTGACCTTGATATCGTATTCCTCTCCATCCTCTCGGAAAAATGACATGAGCGAACCATTAATAAGATTTCTGACCGCCGCTGATGCCGCAGACATTGTGATGTTCGCCTTCGCCAGCTTTTCCCTGTCAAAGTTAATGACAAGTTCCGGGACATAGTCAGAACGAGATATACTAGTCTGTCCTACCATAGGGCTTTCGGCTAGTTTCTTTGATAGGGTTTCCGCCACGTTCATTGTCTCAGTGAGATCATATCCATAGATTTCAAAAGTGGCCATACTCTGACCTCCCATATTGGAGTTACCACCTCCAAGAGACACCCTAAATTTTGCGATTTCCGGTATTTTCTTACAGTCCTCACGCAACTCGTCGCAAATGAGCACCAATCCTTTCTCACGTTCATTTGAAGGCACGTAATTGAGGTTGAATGAGATAATATGCGAACCATTGCTCTGCATAGATGCCCATGTGTTGTTATCTCCCGCCTGTCCTACAGTGAAGTTACACACTTTAAGCTCCTTTCCGTAGCGTTTCATCCATGTATATGCCAGATGATCCGCCACTTCCTTTGCTTTCTCCTTACGCGAACCGATAGGCAGCTCAATAGAACAGGAAACACGTCCGTTATCGTTAGTTGGGAAATACTCGCTCTTGATTCCCACCAGTTTCATGACATAGATAGATGCGAGGAAGAACAGCACACATGCGAAAATGATAATCCATCTGTGGCGTACAGCCCAATTAATCATTCTTTCATATAGGTTATCGAGTGCATCGAGCGCTTTCTGAACAGGTCGGTAAATGGTCTTGAAAAGTTTACTCTGTTTCTTCTGAAGCTTAAGCATCTGTGAGCAGAGCATTGGAGTGAAAGAAAGAGCAGAAGAAGTTGAAATAGTCATGATGATACACATCATCCATCCGAGCTGTTTGAAGAGTACTCCCGACATACCAGAGACCATAGTAAGGGGGAAGAACACGGCAATCATGGTAAGTGTTGATGCGATAACCGATATAGCCACCTCATTGGTACCATGAATAGCAGCTTGTTTCGGATCGGATCCTCGCTCAATATGGGTTGTTACATTCTCGAGCACCACAATGGCATCATCGACCACGTTACCGATAGCGATAGACAGACAAGAGAGTGAAATCATATTGAGCGAACCGCCCGTTGCATAGAGATAGATGAATGATGCGATAAGGGACATCGGTATAGTGATACAGATGATGACCGTTGCTCTCCATCTTCCAAGGAAGACAAACACAACGATGACCACGAAGAGCATGGCAAAGGATATAGTCTCAACAAGAGAGTCGATAGTGTTGAGGATGTTATCCGAAGTGTTGACCATCACATTGAGGCTGACATCCGATGGCAGGTTTTTCCGCAGCTCCGGCAAACGTTCCATGACAGCCTGTGATATAGCCACAGAGTTAGCACCACTCTGCTTCTGAATGATGATAAGTCCACCTTGACGTCCGTTCGTGTAAGTCTGCTGTGATCGTTCCTGCACATCATCTACTACTCTGGCAACATCGCGGACATATACCTTTCCATCCCCGTTGCTCGCCACCACGATGTTATTAATTTCGTTTGCATCGTCGAATTCTCCTTCTGTTCTAACGGTATAAGTAAGCGTACCGATATCAACAGTTCCGTTGGTTGCATTCTGGTTCTCCGCTGCAATAGCAGATGCCACCTGTGCCGCGCTAAGGTTGTACGCCTCCATCTTGACAGGATCCATATAGACGTTAATCTCACGCTCGGGTGCACCAATAATAGAAACAGTTCCGACCCCATCCACGCGTGCAAGAGCATTGACCACATTGTCATCAAGTATCTTATATAAGGCTTTCTGGCTCTCCTCCGCCTGTACCGAGAGCATGAGAATAGGAATCATGTCGGTAGAGAACTTGAATATGATAGGCTGGTTGGCCTCATTAGGCAAAGAGTTGCTGACCATGTCGAGCTTGTCACGTACGTTGTTTGTGAGTACATCTATATCGTAGCCATATTCAAACTCCAGTGTGACCACGGACACACCGTCTTTAGAATTTGAAGTGACGTGCTTGATATGCTCCACAGAGTTGAGCGTATTCTCAAGCGGTCTAGTCAAGTTGTTCTCAATATCCTCAGCGGATGCTCCGTTGTAATAGGTGAACACCATGATGGTGTTAGTTTCGATGTCCGGATAGAGGTCGATAGGTAATTTTATCAACGAGAACAATCCGAAAATAATGACCGCCGTAAAGACGAGACTTGTCATAATCGGTCGTCTGACCGCTCCTTCATATATGCTCATAATCAGTTAATTCAAAAGGGTACTTCAGAATCTCGAGTGAAATAATAGAACGAACGAAGATTTTAAAGAATTTAAAGATTTTTATAAACTAAAGATATGTCACAAATGATATTATAAGATTACGAAAGAAATTATCATCTAACGATGATATTTACCCTCACGACACAACATGCAGAATGCCACCAAAAACAAACCTATTTTATCACTTCCACTTCTCTGCCGTTGGCTAGTTTTGACATACCTGCAATGACCACTTCGTCACCGTCGTTGACTCCAGACAAGACTTCGAATTTGTCTCCGACATGCTGCCCGAGTTCTACCTTGTTATATGACACTTTTCCGTCCTTATAGACATATACATATCTGTCGCCTGCACCAATCTGCTTAACGATAGAGATATCGGGCACCATGACATGCACTTCCGACGACATGTTGATTCTGGCTCTGGCATACATACCCGGCCGTATCTGTTGCTTGTCATTTGCCATGAAAATCTCCACGGGGAAAGTGTGAGTGCCCTGGTCGATAGTAGGATATTTCGTCACGACCGTTCCTCTGAAAAGCAGGTCTTCGTATGCGTCGAGTGTCACATCGACACCCATTCCAGCCTTCACGGCCTCATAGTATTGCTCCGACACCTTAATAATAAGCTTGACAGGGTTAGTCTGCTCAATGGTGAGAATCGGATTTGCAGAAAACATGTCCCCATCGTCATAGTTACGTGCAGTTACAATTCCGTCCATTGGTGCGACAAGGCGTGTGTTCGTGGAAAGGAGGTCGAGTTGTGACTTGAGGACATCCAGTTGATGCCTTGCATTATCGTATGCAATGACAGTTTGGTCGTATTGCAACTTCGCAAGATCGTATTCAGACTTGGAAATGCCTCCGACTTGATAAAGTTCAGCAGTCCTATTGAGCTCCACTTTCTTGTTTTCCATCTGCAACTTAGCATTTTCGATGGCAAGGTTCTGATTCTGAATCTGGATATTGCTCTGTGTGATACTCGATTTATCGAGATCGACAACCACTTGTCCTTTTCTGACATAATCACCCACATCGAAATAGATTTTCTCTATACGGTAAGGTGCATTCGGTGTGATGTTATTTTTCAGGTTACTCTCCACTGTGCCCGTGTAGGTTTCGGTCTGCGCCACGGTCTGTGCCATGACCCTCTCGATTTTCACCTGTGGTTTCTCCTGTTTCGGATCGCCCCCCGCCGGTTTGGCGGCATTATCCTCTTTCTTCTGGTTGCATGCCACGGCAGCAAAAGCCATCGCCAGCACCATTGCATTTCTTAAAAATCTATTCATATAGAGTGCAAATTATATTGTTTTGAGTTGAGTATTTGGTATATAGGATAGTATTATCCAGAATACTTTGTAATTGCCCTGACTTATCTGGGATTTTCAACAAAGAATATTATTTGAGATAAGTTTCTTTTCCAAGTGTATAGTCGAAATCAGACTTGTTGATGAGATAGTCATAAATCGACTGGTTGTATGTAAGCTGAGCCTGTGTGAGTGCCGTCTGGCTCTGATTCACTTCAAGAATTGTACCTCTTCCGACTTCATACCGTTTGTTGGAGATAGAGAGCGCTTTTTCTGCCTGTGCCACAGCAATGCTGTTGCTGTTTACCTGAGCCAAGCTTGACATCATGTTGGTTCGATAACTGTCTGCAGCCATATTCAGGTTTCTCAATGTGTTTGTCCGGTTGTCCTCCAGCTCTGCCATCTGTAGTTTCACAGTCTTTAATCTAGTCCAGTTAGATGCTCTGTAAATGGGCACAGACACATTAATGGTAAATGAAGCACTTGGAACGTAATCGTAGTTCCAAAGTTCCCAGTTATCATTATAAAGTGATTGATACTGTCCTGCAAGTGTGAATGAAACAGTAGGCAGGAAACTGGCCTTTGCGATTTTGTATGAACGTTCAAGCAGATTTCGGTTAAGTTCAAACTGTCTCATGACAGAGTTGTCTATTAACTGCCGTTCCTGGTCAAGAATCTGTGGTATGACAATTTGTGGCTCATAATTCTCCAGTTCATCATCGATGGCAAGTCGGATATTGGCAGTTACCCCCATGAGGACTTTGAGCTGCAACATTGCGAGGTTTTGTCCGTTCTCTGCCGCCACCATAGATGAGTTCATAGCTCTCATTTGGACTTCGGCAGACAGCTTGTCGTATTCACTGGTCTTCCCCACTCTCTCCCTTTCGCTAACAATATCATAGTTAAGCTTTGAAGTCTCGTAGCTCTGCTTCATCACGAGATAAGAGTCCTGAGCCAAAAGCGCCTGATAATAGGCCTTTGTCACCTGGTTGATAAGTTCAAGTTTGGATCCACGGCATTTCTCCTGTGCGAGTTTTATGTCTTCTTTCGTTAGCTTCATGTTCTGATAGACAGCCGGTGCGAAAAGCGGAATATTGAGAGAAGCTCCCACATTGACGGTGTTGGTGTTATCCTTACCCATCTTAAAACTGTTTCCCCCGAGCTTCATCTCAGCAGCGAGCAATGTGTGTTGTAGTGTACCGGTGACCGCAATTTCCGGGAGGAGTGCCTGCCATGCCTCTTTGTCGGCAATGACTTTTAGCTCCACTTCTTTTTCCGCCACTCTGACAGTGGGGTTTTCATCGAGCGCGATGTCAATGGCTTTTTTTAAATCTACATGGAGCATCCCGTCGTTTGAGGAATATCTTGTCTGCGCTGATGCATTGAACACAGCAATTGCATTTATGATTCCAAGAAAAAAATACTTAAACTTCATTATGTTGAAAGTTTGGTGTTTAAAGTTTTTATTTTTTTGCCGCGTTAACAACGCGTCATACCGAACCGTAGAAGGGTGAGTGCTGAAAGTTATTAGAGGTCTGGGTTGACAATGCAACATACCAAACCACCTTTATTGTTCAGGAAGAGGTGTTTATATTCATAATTTCAAATTATCAAGCTGTGCGTCGAACAGCTTCAGTCCTTTTTTAGTGCAGCATCCTCTAAAAGAGATAATCTGCAGCGTGTTGAGCATATCGTTCATTTTATATTTCTTGAAAAGCTCCATCCTTATGATATTTAGCAGCTGAACATTGTAAGCGTCGAGCAACATCTGATAGTTGAAATCGGGGATAAAGTATCCGTCACTGACGCACTGTCTGATGATGTCCATGGCAATGTTGTTTCGCTGTTCTGTTGTCTCATCAAAAAACTTCATCAGTCTGGGATATTTAAAAGCTTCTGAAAAGAAAATAGGATTGACAGCTTCAAGTTCTTTAATTCTCTCCACAAAAAGCATAACGTATGTCTCCAGGCTATGTTTTGACTCTTTCTGAATTTTCGCAAGCTCCTGTCTGCTTGTCTCAAGCTGATGCTTAAAGCACTCTACGACGAGTGTTTCCTTGTCTTCAAACATCTCATAAAGTGTACGTTTGGAAATAGAGAAATGTGATGAGATGTCGTCCATCTTCACTTTCTTTAATCCCATCCGTTTAAATTCAACCCATGCATATTCCAAAATGCAGAGGTACAAATCTTTCTGACTATCTGAAATGTGCTCCAAAACTTCGTTTGTCAAACAACTTAAAAGAAACAAACATTAAAAAGGACTGTTTTTTCCGTTCGTTTTATCTTGAAATACACCTTAATTAATATTTTCAAAGCATATAGAATGCAAAGTTACTCAGAAAACTATTAAGTACAAAAAAGTTTTCAATGTATTTGATTAGTCTGATTTAAAATTAACATTCATTAACTGTAATTATTGTAAGCGTAACTATTCATCAATTTATTTGAACCACGGTTTTCACGAATTTTATTATTTCGGATTTCACAAATAAAGTTTGGCTGATTCAAATGAAATTCGTATCTTCGCAAAAAAGAAAACAAGAACCCTTATGTATTGACATATCGTGTCGAATGCATTATGTAAAGTGGGGGCTAAAAATTCTGTTATAATAAAGCATTTCAAATGGATGGTTTAAATTCGGTTGATTTTCAGAACCACTCTAAACACTCAAACAGCTATGATAAGTGATTTCAGCACCACGGACCTGGTCCCGATATTCAACTACCTGAAGGATGTCCCTTTCGATGTGAGGCGCAAACAGCTTTATTCTCCCTTTGAACTCTATGCCGGTTTTTCAACTGATGATGCCAGCACATTTGAGATGTGCTACGACACAAAGGTATATCGTCATTATGTCTCGACGAGCAAGCGTTCAAAAATAGTGGGTGAATCATTAGCGCGTACCCTCCACGACCATTGTATCCACAGAGCTTTGGATGATTTTTTCGACAGTCACGACCATTTGCTATGTATCGGTGTGATGGGTGGTCATGCCCTACTTCGTACCTCCTCTATGTACCGTAGCATTGCATATTTAAGCAAACGTCTCACCCAACTGGGTTTCTTCATGCTGAGCGGCGGTGGCCCAGGCGCCATGGAGGCCACACATCTCGGTGCCTGGATGGCAGGCTACCATGACGATGATCTTGAAGATGCCCTCCTGACATTATCTTCCGCTCCAAATTTCAAGGAAAATGGCTGGCTCTCAACTGCTTTTCAGGTTATGAGAAAATACCCACAAAAAAAGTATGTGAGTTTAGGCATCCCGACCTGGCTTTACGGCCATGAGCCTTCCACCCCATTCGCCACTCATATTGCAAAGTTCTTCGAGAACAGCATCCGCGAGGACAGCATCCTCACACTGGCATACGGTGGCATCATCTACACCCCCGGGAGTGCCGGAACGATGCAGGAGATATTCCAGGATGCCGTTCAGAACCACTACCTTTCGTTTGGTTTCTCAAGTCCGATGATATTCTTCGGCAGTCAATTCTGGACAGAAGAGATGCCCGCCTACTCACTTCTGAAAGAGCTGACCGAGAGAGGTAAATACAAAAATCTGCTACTCTGTCTAACTGACGAACCAGAGGAGGCAATCACCGAGCTGCTCAACTTCCAGCACGAAGCAAATGTCCGCCCAGACAAGTTTGTGCTGAAATAAACAAAAAATGGGTGCTCCTACAAATTGGCACCCATTTTTTAATCACGATTTTAAGTGAAAAGTGAATAGTGATAAGTGAAAAGCGTATTTACTCAGCTATTGTTCACCACTCAACACGATTGACAACCAATGGATTTAGGCACGAGTATGCCAATCAGAATCGGCATGGGGATTATTATTGAGTGAAAAGTGTATTTAGTTATACACATGTAAACCAATTCCCTTTTATCTCACGACCTCGGTAAATTCTGGTTTTGCGCCTTGTTCTTTTCCCACAGTGACAAAGATGGTTGATGTGGCATCTTCACCGTTCATTCCACGACTTTTCACAATAAACTGATAGTCGGTTGAGTGAGCAGTCTGTCGTTTTCCCACGGTCTGTGGCGTTCCGAGCGGGAACTGATAGGATGAGCAGGCCTCATCGAAGACAGCCTTATCCTCTTCATTAACCGGCTGTTGTGCTGAGAAATCAGGCAGTGGATCCACTTTTCCCTCTTTATATCCGTTTTCCTTCAGGAACCGGTCGATTTCCTTAGCTGCTGCCGCCACACGTGCTGTTCTTACGCCATATCCCTTCTTGATAATTGCGTTCGGAAGCGCTTTCTTCAGCGCATCAGTTGAAGTATTGAGCCCTCCGCTTCCAAAAGTACAGAAAGGCACAATGGTCTTACCTTCAAACTGTTTTTCTTTCACAAGAGTGGCAATCGGATTGGCGTATGTCCCAAACCAAATGGGATATCCAAGAAAAATTACATCGTAATCATTGATTATGGATTTGAGAGGCTTGATGGCGGGCATCTGTCCGCTATTCATCTCACGCTGTCCCCGCTGTATGGTCTCCTGGAATTTACCGGAATAAGGTTCCACACATTCAATGCATTCGATGTCGGCATTGAGTTGTTTCTGCAATTCCTGAGCCACAGTTTTTGTTGTCCCAGTCTCAGAGTAGTAAAGCACCAGTTTTTTCTGTGCATAGCCGGCAGCGAAAGAAGTTAAAACTGCCAGTGACAATAAGAGTTTTTTCATACGATTCAGTTTATTTTAGTTATTGTAATATTATCGGGCAGACCTGAAGTAAGTCCCTACGAATTAAGCAACAGAAAAAAATAACTTAGAAAATCTAATGTCAGGCAATCATTCAAGATTTAAACTTATCTTTTTAGCTGTTTTCCAGCTGTTCATCGATCATGATGCCCCCACCACTCCCTCTGACCAACTGAAAAACAGCTCAAAAAACTAAGATAAATGATTCTAACTTATTTTTTCACTATTACTAAGATGCAAATATAAGGTAAAAAATTGTAACAGACTATTTTTTTTCATATTTTTTGTAGGAAACAGGAAAAATAAAATGACAGCTGTAAAAAATTTTAGGATTATTATAAATAAAACAAAAATACTTTTATTGCATATTCATTTTGTTTTTGTAATTTTGCATTAGAACAGACATGTTTTCCCAATTAAGCAACAGTAAAAACATTATAACCACCCAAATTATTCAGATGATATGGACAACAATACGAACATGAACCGCAGAAAGTTCTTGCAGAAATTGGGACTGGGTGCAAGTTCCGCCCTGACCTTGCTTGCAATGAATAAATTGAACATTCTGGGATGTGGGCTAAAAAGGCCCGGGTCAAACGGCGACAATGATGCTCCATGCGAAATGACCTACCGGACTCAGAACGGTACAGGCGAGAAAATCTCGCTTCTCGGTTTCGGTATGATGCGACTTCCCGACAGTCAGGATGAAGTGAACCGCCTGGTGGATTATGCCATCGCCCACGGTGTAAATTACTTTGACACCGCTCCGATGTATAAAGGAGGCCATAACGAAGCTCAGACCGGCCGCGCCCTGAGCCGTCATCCACGAGAAAAATATTATGTAGCCACCAAGATGTCGAATCAGAGCAGACATCAATGGGGCCTTAGTGAATCTAAAAAGATGTACGAAAAGTCGTTCCGTGAGCTTCAGGTAGATTATATCGACTATTATCTGCTCCACGGTGTCGGTGGTGGCGGTATGGATGAGTTACGTGGTCGTTTTCTTGACAACGGTCTTCTCGACTTCCTGCTGGAAGAGCGAGAGGCTGGTCGTATCCGTCACCTCGGTTTTTCTTATCATGGTGATGTCAGCGTGTTCGACTGGCTTCTGGACAACCAAGACAAATACCATTGGGACTTCGTGCAGATTCAGATGAACTACCTCGACTGGCGCCATGCGTCTCTTGAGAAAAGCGGCTGGAAAAGAGACGCCGATGCTGAATATCTATACGAAAAGTTGGAAAAGACGGGAGTTCAAGCCGTTGTGATGGAGCCATTACGAGGTGGTTCTCTCGCCCGTATGCGCGATAACCTTAAGCAACGTCTCACAGCTATACGTCCCGATGCCACTCCAGCATCCTGGGCATTCCGCTGGGTTGGTTCTCATCCGAATATCCTCACAACGTTGAGCGGCATGAACCAGATGGAGCACTTAGAGGCGAATGTACGCACCTTCTCACCATTAGCCCCCTGCACAGATGCTGAGAACCGTGTGCTGGAAGATATAGCCGACGTGATGGCTGGATTCCCTGTGATTCCCTGCACCGCCTGCGCTTACTGCATGCCCTGTCCATTCGGTGTGGATATCCCCGGCAATTTTGCTTATTACAACGAAGCAGTTGAGAAGCAGATACTGCCACTGCCCGATCCTCAATCCACCGACTACGCAATCCGCAAACAGCAGTTTGCCGACGGTTTGAAGAAAGCCCTGCCCGATACTTCCAAATGGGCAACACAGTGTACAGACTGTGAGGCATGTCTGTCGAAATGTCCTCAGCAGATAAGGATACCCAATCAGATGGTGAGGATAGTGGAAACATTGAGCAAGAAATCGTGACATTAAAGAAGACGAGACATTTGTCCAGATTACAGTAACAAATTCAACAATCAGCTATAAATCTGATTGACAAATAAACATATTCAAGTATCGGAAATAAAAAAGGAAGTTAATTTTCCGAAAAAAAGGGTATTAAATCAACCTTTTAAGAACTTGAGAAACTTCAGTAAAATATTGAAAGAATGAGAAAGATTTTATTATTATTAGTTGCCAGCCTGTCAGTAATACTAGCGGGATGCAACAAACAGCAAAAGAGCGTAAACGCAAGCCCGTCTGACGGGACAGTGAAAGAGGAGATTGAGAAAGACTCAGACGAGTCGGTGCCAGACACCATCAAGGATGATGAGTACACAGAGGATCACAATGATGAAGATGACGCATTCTCGGAATGGAGGATTAAGCCAGGAGAAATCAACGAAATCAAGAACGAATGGCGTACACGTGTCATTAACGTGTTTACGGATAATAAAAGTCCTGAGATACATCAGTATGTGCAGTCGTTCATCGCTTCCTATCCTTATACGCCCAATGATTTGCTGAATAATTATATTATTGATTATAAGAATAATAATCTTCTCACCCCCGAATCATTCTTAAAGAAAGGATCATCGGAAGGTGAATATCAGACAGACCATCCCTCCCAAGCTTATTCTTATAAAATTATCGATCATCCCCAAAGCGGCTACATGAGTATTTCTGCTAATGTCCAATATGACCACCGTTTTGAATACTGTTACTGGAAACGCAATAACGGTCACCGTCTTTTTGCAGCCTATATGAATGGTGAATACGAGAACCCATCGATGAACGAGCGTCTGCTTGCTTTCTACGACTACAACCCTGCAACTCAAAAAATGACCCCAGAGCCGGAGCTGACTGACATGGTTGAGGAGAAAGTAAAAGGATTCTCAAGCTGGGTTATGAGACTTCCAGACAAAGGAAAGGATATTGAAGTCTATGTATATCAAGAAAATGATGATGACAGCGAGGATGAGATAGAGTTAGAATTCGACATGGAATGGAACGGTCAGAGCTTCACAATCGAGTCGATTGAAGATTTTGAAGACTGATAACCGATACGCATATAAGTGATTATACTCCTATTTATCGACCGGTCTGCACAACACGAATTGAGCAAGCCGGTCGTTATTTTTTCAGGAATTTTCAGAATTAATTGAATTGATATTTGTAAATAAAGAAAAGCATGATTACAGTTGATTAGAACAAATAAATGTGTATTATTTCAGTTTAATTCTAAAAAAATCTAATTTTTTTGAAAAAAATTGCGAAAATATTTGGTTTATATTATAAACTTGTTTATCTTTGCAACAGATTTATAAATCAAGAGGTAATTTTCGCAAAAAAAACATTTAAATCATTAGTAAAAATGGAAGACAAGAAATTAAACAATCAAGAGAGTCTGGAGTTGATTACAATGATGATCAACAAGACGAAACGCCAGCTTCACGTCGGAGAAGGCAATCTGTTGTTGTGGTGGGGCTACACAAGTGCTATTGTCGGGGTGCTTGTAGGAGTTTCTCTATTGCTCACTGGTGGCAATCCAATCTGCAACTGGCTGTGGTTCCTCATCTGGATAGTTGGTGGTATCGGAATGCTGTTAATCGTTCGCAAGGACAAGAGCCGTATAGAGAAAGAGCCAAGCACCTACGTTGACCGCCTGACAGGCAACCTATGGGGCACCATCGGCTGGCTGTTCGCATTAGGGACTCTGATGTCGATTGGTTTCCAGTTTTTCGGTAAAGACACCTGGGTGATCATGCTTGTATTTGCGTTTTTGTTTTGTGGATTCGGCACATGCATACAAGGTTTTATTCTGAAAGAGAAATCGATGGTATGGGGCGGTTCGTTCAGTCTGGTTGCCGGTGTTTTTGTTCTCTGTTGTGTTATAAGTGGAGTGGAGCTTTCAGTGCAATGGGTAATTCCATTGTTTGTCATGAGCTTCGTTGCCACAATGATTATTCCAGGACATGTGTTGAACGCTAAAGCCAAGAAGCAATGCTCCGCGATTTGA